>SMER01000166.1_pt1 | contig 13910 bp, 11 predicted proteins | sample 2456411 | NCBI WGS metagenome assembly SMER01 (sample SAMN10132597, study PRJNA489261) | soil metagenome | isolation source: day1 antibiotic-silt loam soil ammended with raw manure from dairy cow... | place: USA | collected 2015-05-01 | reverse complement strand
GTCTTGGCTCTGTGAAGCGTCTACAAGAGCTGGATATAGGCATCAACGATCATATAAGCGTGCGTTTGTCCGGTCATGCCATTCCCCAGCTGGATCAAGTGGTCTGGCGTAGTCCTGTGCGTAGCCTTGCTGAAGCACCCAACCCAGAGCACTATCACAGCCTTTCTTGCTGGCACACAGATGCGGCCTGTAACCAACAATTTGTGGCCCGGCTCACTTGGCTTTCGGGTAAAAAAGGCCTACGTATGGGCGGAATAAGTCAGGGTACTTGGCAACAGCTTATCGCCGCCGGAAAAGTTAGTCATTTAGTTGATTGGCTGACTTTAACTCAGGCTGAGTTAGAACAAACACCGGGCTTTGCGCAAAAAAAAGCAGCGCATGTAGCACTGCAATTTAACCAAGCACGCCAGCAGCCTTTTGCTACTTGGCTCAGAGCTTTAGGTGTACCTCATGAGTTAACTTTGTTGCCGCACGACAACTGGCAGCTACTTAGTCAGCTCAGCCACGCTGATTGGCAAAAACGCGGCTATTCAGCAATAACCGCGCAAAAAATTATAGATTTCTTTAGCCATCCAGAGCTTCAACGCATTGCTCAACAGCTGCATGAGCAGCACATTGATGGTTTTTGAACAGGATTAATATACGCGGAACTCTTGATGGCAGTTTTCACAGGCTTTTTCCACCAAATCCACGCGGGTGGCCAACACATCTGGATTCAGCGGCTGTTGCACTGTGCTTTGCACTAGTCTTGCGGTAGTGCCTTCTAACTCACGCGCCAGCTCCATAAAGCGCTCTTTTTCCTGCCACACATCATCACGCGCAGAGCTTTTATCCGCATCAGAGGCTTCTTCAAAATACTGCCAAGGTAAGCGTGAAACCTCATCAAGCAGTGCCGCTTTTTCGACAAAAGCCTGCTCATCAAACTTAATACGCCCGCGCAACATACCGCCCAAATCTTCACTGACATTGAGCATTTGTTTAAACGCTGCTTTGCGCTTACCTAAAGGAGAGTTGGGGTCAACACCACCGCACGCGGCTAGAAACATAAACATGAACAAAAGGACACCGGTTCTTAACACGTTATTACCTCAATTGACGAAAAGCAGTTATTACAAAGCGCAGAGACTAGCAGTATGCGTTAAAAAAATTAACACCCGATGCATTTTACTTGGGAATTTTTCTCAAGCTGGTTATACTCTGTGCGCATTTTAATCAGTGTGAGGGGCGCTGCAGCAGGTTCTCTGTCAGGCTCGCACTGATTTCCCAAGCAGCTCTGCTGCACCTCTGTGACAACGGCGCCCATTCGATTTTAAACGAATGGAGATCTCTATATGAGCGCTACGAACGGTTTTACCGATTATAAAGTTGCTGACATTAGCCTAGCCGATTGGGGCCGCCGCGAAATCATTATCGCCGAATCAGAAATGCCTGCCTTAATGGGCTTGCGCCACAAGTACGCGGGCGAACAGCCACTTAAAGGCGCCAAGATTCTGGGCTGTATCCACATGACCATCCAGACTGCGGTGCTGATTGAAACCCTGATCGCGCTGGGCGCAGAAGTACGCTGGTCCAGCTGTAATATTTTCTCCACCCAAGACCAAGCTGCCGCGGCCATTGCTGCTGCTGGCATTCCGGTGTTTGCGTGGAAAGGCGAAACCGAAGAAGAATACGTTTGGTGCATCGAGCAAACTATCCTCAAAGATGGCCAGCCTTGGGATGCCAATATGGTGCTCGATGACGGCGGTGACCTAACAGCCATCCTGCACGAGCGTTTCCCAGAAGTGTTGGACAATGTTCACGGTGTTACCGAAGAAACCACCACAGGCGTTCACCGTTTGCTGGAAATGCTGAAAAAAGGCACGCTGAAAGTGCCTGCTATTAACGTCAACGATTCGGTCACCAAAAGCAAAAACGACAACAAGTACGGTTGCCGTCACAGCCTCAACGACGCCATCAAACGCGGCACTGACCACCTGTTATCCGGCAAACAAGCTTTGGTTATTGGCTACGGTGATGTGGGCAAGGGCTCGGCACAATCACTACGCCAAGAAGGCATGATTGTTAAAGTCACCGAAGTGGACCCCATTTGCGCCATGCAAGCCTGCATGGACGGTTTCGAGCTGGTCTCCCCCTACATTGATGGTGTTAACACCGGCACTGATGCAGGTATCGACACGCAACTGCTGGGCAAAATCGACCTGATTGTGACCACCACAGGTAACGTTAATGTCTGTGATGCGCCTATGCTCAAGGCCCTGAAAAAGCGTGCAGTGGTCTGTAACATTGGTCACTTCGACAACGAAATCGATACGGCCTTCATGCGCAAAAACTGGGCATGGGAAGAAGTTAAGCCGCAAGTCCATAAAATTCACCGTACCGGTGCTGGCAGCTTTGACCCACAGAACGATGATTATTTAATTCTGCTCGCCGAGGGTCGCCTAGTGAACCTAGGTAATGCGACCGGTCACCCAAGCCGGATTATGGATGGTTCCTTTGCCAACCAAGTATTGGCGCAAATGCACCTGTTTGAGCGTCAGTTTGCCCAGTTAAGCCCTGAGCAAAAGCAGGCCGCATTAACCGTTGAGGTCTTACCGAAAAAACTCGACGAAGAAGTAGCCCTAGAGATGGTTAAAGGTTTTGGCGGGCAGATCACCCAACTGACGCCGACGCAGGCCGAGTACATTGGCGTTTCTGCGCAAGGCCCTTACAAGCCTGACACCTACCGCTATTAATTCGAGACCCGCACAAGGGCTCGGCGCAGGATTCGTCTTGCGCCGAGTCCTTGCGCTCAGTGCTCAATCAGGTTTTCTAAAGGATTGAATATGAACAGCCAACGTATTAGTTTTGAGTTTTTCCCCACTAAAACCGATGCCGGTCACGAAAAGCTCATACTCACGGCGAAAAAACTCGCCGACTATCAGCCCGGTTTTTTCTCCTGCACATACGGTGCTGGCGGCTCAACCCGCGACCGCACCCTCAACACCGTGCTGCAACTCAACAGCGAAACACAAGTCCCAGCCGCACCACACATGTCCTGTGTGGGTGACAGCAAAACTGATTTGCGTGAACTGTTAAACACCTATAAAGAAGCCGGCATTAAGCGCATTGTTGCGCTACGTGGTGACTTACCCTCGGGTATGGGCATGGCCGAAGGTGAGCTACGCTACGCCAATGAGCTGGTGGAATTTATCCGTCAAGAAACAGGTGACCACTTTTATATCGAAGTGGCTGCCTATCCAGAGATGCATCCGCAAGCACGCAATTTTGAAACCGATTTGCAGAATTTCGTACAAAAAGTCAAAGCTGGCGCCGACAGCGCTATCACGCAATACTTCTTTAATGCGGATTGCTACTTTTATTTTGTTGAAAGAGTGCGTAGACTAGGTGTCGATATCCCAATCGTGCCCGGCATTATGCCAATCACCAACTACACTAAGTTGGCACGCTTCTCGGACGCATGCGGTGCAGAAATTCCACGCTGGATTCGCAAGCAATTAGAAGCTTACGGCGACGATGCAAATAGCATTCAAGCTTTCGGAACAGAAGTCATTACACAGATGTGTGAACAACTTCTAACTGGTGGCGCGCCTGGTTTGCATTTTTACACACTAAACCAAGCGGAACCAAGCTTAGCGGTTTGGGATAATCTTCAGCTAAGAAAAAACTAAGGACGGCAATACCCTGAGCTGCGCAAATTAATTATGCCCAGCTCAGCTTGAGTCAACGCGCCTCAATTTATGGCAAGTTCTGTCTAACCAGTAATACCAGCCCAGCTCTTAGGTGCTGTTGTAATCCGGATAGTCACTATTTTCTTTATTGCTGAAATACCAAATTCTGCATACGACTGCCGTATAGCTCTTTACCTTGCGCAGGGTAAAGCGACTAAACGGGGTGTACTACACCGTCGAACATGCTACTAAATATGCGCCCCAAAGTCGGCGGGTCGCCGGCGGATAGGAAGACTCAATGTCATTTTCTGCCTTAGGTTTATCTCAGGCTTTAGTCAACGCTGTACACGCAGCAGGCTATACAGAACCCACCCCCGTTCAACAACAAGCAATTCCAGCGGCCTTACAAGATAAAGACTTGATGGTTGCTGCCCAAACAGGAACGGGTAAAACAGCAAGCTTCGCCTTGCCCATACTGCAAAAACTTTACGCCCAACCCGATACACAACGGGTTCCAACCAAAAGCAAGCAAGTCCGCGTACTGGTGCTTACTCCAACACGTGAACTCGCTGCACAAGTACATGAAAGCTTTAATCTGTACGCGCGCGAATTACCGCTCACCAGCGCCTGCATTTATGGCGGCGTTGGCGCGGCACAACAGATTCGTATCCTCAGCAAAGGCGTCGATGTACTAGTTGCATGCCCGGGTCGATTGCTCGACTTAATTGGTCAAAAAGCCGTTGATTTAGCCGAAGTCGACACCTTAGTGCTCGATGAAGCTGACCGCATGCTGGATATGGGTTTTATTCATGATGTGAAGAAAATCCTTAAGTTGCTACCACAGCAACGGCAGAACTTGCTCTACTCTGCTACCTTCTCCAATGACATCATCGCGCTAACCAATCGTTTATTGCATAACCCGTTACGCATTGAAGTCACTCCGCCCAATACTACTGTGGAGCGTATCAAGCAGAGCTTTTTCCGCATTACCGCGCCTTACAAGCGTGCGCTGTTAGCCCACCTTATTACTGCCGGCGCATGGGAACAGGTGCTGGTCTTTACGCGTACCAAACATGGTGCTAACCGCCTGGCTGAGTACCTGACTAAAAACGGTCTGCCGGCTGCAGCCATTCATGGCAATAAAAGCCAAAATGCACGCACCAAAGCACTGGAAGAGTTCAAAGGCAATCAAGTCCGTGTACTGGTAGCCACTGATATCGCTGCACGCGGGTTAGATATTGATGAACTTCCCTATGTGGTCAACTATGAATTGCCTACCACCAGTGAAGACTATGTGCACCGCATTGGCCGTACCGGTCGTGCAGGTCGTGCGGGTGAAGCCATTTCATTGGTTGCACCCAGCGAACTGCGTCTACTGAAAAGCATTGAGCAGATGACACAACAGGAGCTTCCGGAAGGCGATTATCTTGGCTTTGATTTGAGCAGTGTCGTCGCTGAAATCAGTCGCGGCTCTGCCAACCAAGCTGATAAGCCTAGGCAGCAACCCAACAAAAACCGTAACCCACGCAATTCACGCGGTCGCAGCAATGAAGAGCAAGCTGGAGCAGAAAAACCAGCAGCCAGAACAGCCAGAACCTCTCAGCGCCAAGTAAAGTCGGAAGGCAAAGACGCAACACGTCCTAACCCAACCCGCAGAGCTAATCCTAGACGCGCTGCTGAACCTAAACTGCCCGCCGACCGTGCGCCTGACGTGTTTTTAGATGATGCCATTGATAATTTCGGTAACAGCGTGGATTACGTCAGCCCGTATCAAAATAAAGATGGCAATAGAACGCGTCAAGGCGCTAACCAAACTAGAGCCGCCAACCCAGGTGCAGCACGAAACACTCGAAGCCAAGCACCTAAACGCGGCGGCAAACCCAGTACAGGTCGTAACCAACCTAGAGGGCGTCGTCAACAAGACTCTGCTTTATTTGTCAGTGCTGATCCAACACCGGCTTATGTTGCAGCAGAGCGTGAACGGGAGCGAGCGGCAACCAATACACCTTTGATTATTCGTAAAGGTGAACGACTTCCCAGTCTTGAACAGCTTGATCAGCTCGACGCGCGCAGCAACTCCAAACGTGAGCGTCCAGCGTTGCTTAGCAAGTCTTAAGCGAGACAAATGCGGGTTCATTGAGCCCGCATTGTTTAATTTAAAAAAGGGTTTGGATCACTGGTTAGAAAATGCCGGCATCAATGCCCACAGCAATGGTTTTACCCAGCTCCTCACAGGACTGGATAAAATCATCTCGCCAAACACCGCGACACAGCAAGGGTGCTTGTGCTTGTTTCCAGCGCAAACCGGTCAAGATACTCTCGATAGCTTTTTGCGTTCCTGTGCCGTCATGCCCAGCGCGTATCACTACAGCACAAGGCAGTCCCTGCTTTTGCTCCAGTACGGGATAATAAATGCGATCGAAGAAATCTTTCAGCGCACCACTCATGTAGCCCAGGTTTTCTGGGGTAAACAAAATAACCCCATCAGCACTGAGTACATCCTGTGCGGTAGTGCTGAGGGCAGCCTGGCGTCTGACAATTAGCTGATTTACCTGAGCTTCACGTGCACCTGTACAAATAGCTTTTACCATCAAATCGGTATTTCCCGATGGCGTGTGCGCTACTATCAATAGGCTTTTACTGGTCATATCTCCCCCCGCAAACTTCAACACAACCAATAAGTTACGCCAATTTTTTAGACCTGTAATGCCCTACTTTATACTAGTAACCAGAAGTGCTCTTCTTTAGCGCTGCACTTGGCTGTCTAAATACTCTTGCCAAGCCTCATCATCTAACGAGCCCAGGTCGCGTTGTGCTTGCGTAATCCACTCAAAAGCACGTTGATTCAGCTCGGCAATCGCACGCGAACCTGTACCCTCTGCATGCAAGGCTGGTCCAATGACCACATCAATGGTCCCTGGGATTTTATGCCAGCCTGTTTTGGGCCAGAAATGACCCGCATTATGCGCGATAGGTAAAACCGGTAACTGCGCATTAACAGCCAATGACGCACCTCCGCGGGAAAACTTACCCATTTTACCGGGTGCAACGCGCGTTCCTTCAGGAAATATCATTATCCAGTTACCCTGTTTTAGGCGCTCATGGCCTTGTTGGGCCAGCTGTTTCAATGCTTGTTTGGGTTGTGAGCGGTCCAAAGCAATAGGTCTTACCATAGCTAAGGTCCAGCCAAACACAGGAATTCTTAGTAGCTCACGTTTGAGTACTTGGCTTAATGGAAAGAAATGCGAGGAGATAAAAAACGTTTCCCAAGCACTCTGGTGTTTAGCCAAAATTACGCAGGGCTGCTGCGGAATATTTTCAGTTCCTGTTACGCGGTACTTAATGCCAAGAATATATTTAGCCAACCAAATAGTGGTGCGACCCCAGGCAACCGCGATCAATCGGTAACGTAGCTTATAAGGGAAAAACAGCCCAAATAAAACGGACGGAATACACCAAGCCAGCGTGACCAGAGCGAGAACACTATAAAACAAAAAATTTCTAAAAACCTGGAACATCACCATAACGAATGCCTTATTGCGTGTTTTTGAGCAAACAATCTGCTGCTGCTGCTAAGCTTTGAAAAACCAACGTCCCAGCGGGCAATTCTTGCTGCGCTGTCTGCGAGCCTTTACCCGTTGTTACTAGCACCGGCACGGCTTGCACACTTACTGCTGCTTGCAAGTCGCGTAAACTATCGCCGACAAACCAAACCCCTGCTAGCGGTTGCTGGTAATGCTGGCTGATTTGTTCTAATAACCCTGCCTTAGGTTTACGGCACTGGCAATCATCCTCAGGGCCGTGCGGGCAGTAGGCGATAAAACCAATGTGCGCACGGTGTTCTGCCAGCAAAGCACGCAGTTTATCGTGCATGGCATCCAGTGTTGCGCTGTCATAATACCCTCGCGCTAAGCCAGACTGATTCGTAGCTACAGCTACTGTCCAGCCTGAGTTATACAAACGCGCAATCGCCTCAATGGAGCCGTCGATCGGAATCCATTCGGCTGGGGTTTTTATATAATCATCCGAATCATGATTAATGACACCATCGCGATCAAGAATAATAAGCTTCATCTACGCACTGCCGCTTTACCTAAAAACATTGCGGCATTGTACAGGATTAGCAAAAGCCGTGAGCACGATTATGCTCACACCTCGCGCGCAGCACTGCAGCGAGGCTTGTATGGGCACAGCATCTAAGTACACACAGGCCAAAAAGTTGCTAAGTAATGCTCAGCCGCTTTCGCTAAGATAGAACCACTTTAATCATCACTAACAGGTACAACCATGCAGTCGTCGTTCTCTTTACGACTTTCATTACGCCGCTTGTGGGCACTGGAGAAATTTGGTCCAGGGCTACGGTTTTTTATTGCCTTGAGCCTATGCACGCTTGGGGTGTGGTACAGCGAGCGGATAGACTGGCTAATTCCACTGTATCTAGGTGTGATCGGTTGCGCACTGGCAGAAACCGATGATAGCTGGCAGGGACGCTTAGTGGCGGTCTGGGTCACCCTAGTGTGCTTTTCCTTGGTGGCCACTGCAGTAGAAGCATTGCACCCTTATACGCCTTGGTTGTCACTGTTTATGGTCGCTGCCACCATAGTGTTGATCGTGCTGGGCAGTGCCGGTACGCGCTTTGCTTCTATCTCCTATGCCACGCTCATTTTTGCTATTTACACCATGATCGGCCTTGAGCACCAAAGTCAGGATGGCGTCCAGTTTTGGCAATACGCGCCGGTATTGCTCAGCGGTGCGTTCATCTATGGAACACTTTCCGTGCTCTGGTATGCACTGTTTGCACAGCAACCTTTGCAGCATAGTTTGGCGCGTTTATTCCGCGCGCAATGTGATTATTTAAAAGCCAAATCCGCACTCTTTGAGCCTTTACGTAATTTAGATGTAGAGGCACACCGACTGGAAATTGCTCAGCAAAATGCGCACGTGGTCGAAGCCTTAAATGACACTAAAAACATTATTCTACATCGCGTTAGCGGTAGCCGTACCAGCGCCAAAACACGTCGTTACTTAAAGCTGTATTTTCTGGCGCAGGATATTCACGAGCGCGCTAGCTCATCACATTCGCCCTATCAAAAGCTCACGGAAGCCTTTTTTCACAGCGATGTGTTGTTTCGTTGTTTGCGCTTAATTCGTCAGCAGGGTGATGCCTGTAAAGCATTAGCCAAAGCCATTGAGCTGCGCCAATCCTTTGATTACGGCGCTGGGCATACACAAGCGCTGGAAGATTTGCAGGCTTCAATTGCTTATTTACATCAGCAGCAAAACCCAGAGTGGCGCGAGTTACTACGCTCATTGCGCGCATTGGCACACAACCTCGCCACACTGGATCAATTACTGCGCGAAGCAGCCAACCCTGATGCCCTAGCCATGAATCAAGACACGGCTATTTTTGACCGTGAACCGAAAAATATTAGCGAAGCCTGGGAACGTATCAGCCAAAATATCAGCTTGGAGTCGTCAGTATTTCGCCATGCATTACGCATGGGTGTGGCCGTAGCCGCGGGTTTGGCGATTATGCATTGGTTGGCGCCCGAGCAAGGCTACTGGATTCTAATGACCACAGTATTTGTTTGCCGACCCCACTACGGCGCAACCCGCAAACGCTTGGTACAGCGCATCATGGGCACCGTTCTAGGTTTAGCGTTAAGTTGGATGCTGTTTCAGTTAGCGCCCATTCTGTGGATACAAGCACTGTTTGCCATCGCCGCAGGTGTTGCGTATTTTGCTACGCGCAACAGTCAGTTCACCGTTTCGACTGCTTTTATGACGCTGATGATGCTGATTTGTTTTAACCAGATCGGTCATGGTTACGATCTGTTTTTGCCACGCTTTCTGGATACCATCGCGGGCAGTGTGATTGCCGGCTTAGCCGTGTTTCTAATTCTACCCGACTGGCAAGGTCGCAAATTGCATAAGGCTCTGGCACGCACACTTAAGGCCAACAGCCAGTATCTACGTCATATCATGCTGGAATATAGTCAGGGTAAAACAGACGACATGCAGTACCGTATCGCCCGCCGTGATGCGCACAATGCTGATGCCGCGTTAACCGGCAGCCTGTCCAATATGCTAAAAGAGCCGGGGCATTTCCGTCGGCAAAGTGATTTAGGATTTCGCTTTTTACTGCTGTCACATACCTTGCTGGGTTATATTTCTGCGCTAGGTGCGCACCGCGAAACGCTTGCTGATACACCCAACTATCCATCACTTAACCGTGAGGCGCAGCTACTGGCTGACAGCCTGACTCAACTCGCTACACAGCTGGATACGCTGCAAAGCATGGGTACACAGCCTGAAGCTGAGCAACAGCAGTGTTATCGCTTACGTGATATGCCCGAAGAGACCGATGATACGTTGCGCTTACTACAAACCCAGCTACTACTCATCAGCCAACAATTAGGACCTCTGCGTAGCCTAGCTGAGGAAGTTATCCGCAGTTACAGCAAACAGGGTGCAGCCAAAGCCTAACAAGCAGGCTTCATGCGCTACTGTTTCATTCAGGTTTTTTATTACGCAACGGCATCAGTAACTCACTGAGGCCGTTATGATCGATTTCATGCATCAGCGCCAGTAACTGGCCTAAGTTGCCGGCCGGAAACCCCTTGCGGGCGAACCAGTTCAGGTAATCACCGGGCAAGTCTGCAATCAACCGACCTTGGTATTTGCCAAAGGGCATTTTTACGGTGACTAGGCGTTGCAAATGTTCAGGCTGCATAGGATTGGCTGGCACTCAGATGGAAGAATTTCATGGATTATCGCTAGGCTGGGTAGGCTTGCAAAGCTTTAGTTGAATATCTGTTAAGATTGTCGCTTATAAAACGTATTTAAAGGTGTTCAAATGATTATCAAGTCTTTGCGAAATGGCTTAGGACAACTCATTATTTTTGCTGACTGGTTAACCCGTCCTAAAGCGCTAAAACGCACGACTGAACAGCAAGCCGCAGTGGATGCGCAGACTACTCAGTTGGCGTTGTATCAGTTTCGTGCCTGCCCATTCTGCGTCAAGGTGCGCCGTGCTATGCACGCCTTAAACTTAAATATTGAATGCCGTGACGCGCTTGATAATAACCAATTCCGCCAAGAGTTGCTTGAGCAGGGCGGCCGGGTCAAAGTACCGTGTTTACGCATTGAAGAAGCAGGTGAAGTGCGCTGGATGTATGAGTCCAATGATATTATTCAGTACCTACAAGAACGCTTTGCACCAACCAGCGCGGAATAATCACCACCCTACCATCGCCCAGAAGCTGGGCTCCCACAGAGACTATTATTTAACTGCTTTATCTATACCCACAGTTGCCACCTCAGCCAGCCAATGGATTTGCTCTGGGGTAATAATATAAGGCGGGATAAAGTACACCACATTGCCTAACGGCCGTAAGAGGGCACCCTGCTCTAACGCATGCTCGTACACACGCAAGCCGCGGCGTTCCTGCCATGGGAAGGGCTTTTTGCTGGCCTTGTCCTGCACCATTTCAATTGCCAGCACCATGCCCGTTTGCCGCACTTCGGCCACATGCGGATGATCCACCAAGTGCGCCGTTGCCTTGCCCATTTCTTGCGCCAGCAGTTGGTTGCGCACAATCACATCATCTTCAGCAAAAATATCCAAACTGGCTAAAGCCGCCGCACAGGCCAACGGATTGGCTGTATAGGTATGTGAATGCAAAAACGCTTTCATACTGGCGTAGTCAGCATAAAAAGCCTGATACACCTGCTCGGTGGTCAGCACAGCCGCCAAAGGCAGATAACCACCCGTTAAAGCCTTGGAAAGCACCATAAAATCCGGTGTTATCTGTGCTTGTTCACAGGCAAACATGCTGCCGGTACGGCCAAAACCCATAGCAATTTCATCCACAATCAGGTGCACACCAAACTCATCGCAAGCTTGGCGTAGCAGACTTAGATACACCGGGTGATACATACGCATCCCCCCAGCACCCTGCACCAGCGGTTCGACAATAACTGCGGCCAGCTCATGATGATGCTGTTCCAACGTCTGCTGCATATGAGCGAACATCTGTATCGAATAGTCTTCCCACGACTGTCCATGTTCGCGGTAATAACAATCAGGGCTCGGCACTTTAATGCAATCCATCAACAGCGCTTCATAGGTTTGGGTATAAAGCGCCACATCACTAACCGCCATAGTGCCTAGGGTCTCACCGTGATAGCCATTGCTGATGGTGGCAAAGCGTTTCTTTTGCGGCTGGCCTATATTGCGCCAATAATGGTGGCTCATTTTAAGTGCCACTTCGATGCCCGCCGAGCCATTATCCGCATAAAACACACGCGCCAGCCCCTTAGGGCACAGCTGCAACAAACGCTCTGACAACTCCACCACCGGCGCATGGGTAAAGCCGGCCAGCATCACGTGTTCAAGTTGATCAACCTGCTGTTTAATCCTCTCATTAATCCGTGGATTACAGTGGCCGAAAATGTTGGTCCACCAAGAGCTCACCGCATCCAAATAACGCTTGCCGCAATAGTCTTCCAACCAAATCCCATCCCCACGCCGAATAGGAATCAGAGGCATGCTTTCGTGATCTTTCATTTGCGTGCATGGATGCCAAACCGCTGCGAGGTCACGCCGCATCCAATGGGAATTACTGGGCAAGAGAATCTCCTTGTTAATTGTTGTTCTTGGCGAAATTTTATGTAGTTGAATAACTGAGGTTGAGTTAGTGCGTGCCTAAACTCACGCCCTGACCACGAGGATCACTGGCGGCAGCACTATGACCGCTTTGCTTATCCCAATAGAGCACCTGCTGATTGCCATAGTTGCGCGTTAGCTCTTTGACAGCATGACCCAGCTTACGCAAGGCGGTTTGAGTTTGCACATCGAGCGCGCCCGGCTCAAAACCGAGCTCATCAGGCACATATTGATGATGAATGCGTGGCGCTGCAACCCACTCAGCCGGTGATTTGCCTTCAAGATGCGCCAAAATGGCCAATAGGTTCATGCTCGGAATCCGGCTGCCTCCCGGCGTACCGAAGGCCGCAAAACTGTTTGGACCTTCGATAAAGCTTGGACTCATCGACGACAACGGACGTTTATTTGCAGCAATCTGGTTGGCTTCGCTGGCAATCAAACCATAGACATTGCTGCCCGACAGGTCTGCAGCAAAGTCATCCATTTCATCATTGAGCAAAATACCCGTACCCGGCACAGTAAACGCTGCGCCAAACATCATATTCAACGATAAGGTCGCTGCCACTGCATTCCCCTGACGGTCAATAACCGCAAAATGCGTGGTCTGATCACCCTCATGAATAAATGGCGCGGCGGTAAGCTCACTGCTGGGCGTGGCTTGCTGCGTCTGGATACTCGCGGCCAATGCAGAGATATGTTCGCCGGACAGCAAGCGATCTACAGGGTTATCCACAAAATCAGGATCACCCAGCAAACCACGATCACGGTATGCCCGACGCAGAGTTTCAACGATTAAATGAATGCGCTGCACAGGAGCGACTTGCTGCCAAGGCAGTTGCTGCAAGATAAGCAGACTTTGCGCCAAAGTAATACCGCCTGCAGAAGGGGGTGGCGCACTGATAAGCTGACGCTCGTCCGCCAACAAGACCTGTAACGGTGTGCGCCATTGAATCTGATAGTCAGCTAGGTCTTGCATGCTCCATATACCACCAGCCTGCTGTACGGCTTGCACCATCAGTTCGGCAAGCCTGCCGTGGTAAAAACTCTGTCCCCCATGCTCGGCAAGCTGCTTAATCGTCCCTGCCAAGTCTAGCTGTGCCAGATGCCAACCCAACTCCGGCAGTTGGCCATGCTGTAAAAAAATAGCACTGGACTCAACATCCTGCTGCAACGCTGATAAACGCCAACCGGCACGCTCAAGATACAACTCGTCCACAGCAAAACCCTGCTCTGCCAGCTGTATAGCAGACTGTAGGTTTTCGCGTAAAGGTCGCTGGGCATATTCGTTTAAAGCATCCAACGCTGCTGGAATTCCGGGAATAGCCGCAGCCAGTGCGCCATCCAGACTTAATCTGGGCTGCACCTGACCATCGCGCATATACAAGTCTTTGTGCGCAGCACTGGGTGCAGTTTCACGCGCATCTAAGAATAAATAGGTGGGGCTTGGCTGGCTGTTAAGACGGATAAGGTAAAACCCTCCGCCACCCAAACCCGATCCATAGGGCTCAACCACTGCCAGTGCTGCAGTGACAGCTATGGCGGCATCAATAGCATTGCCGCCTTGCTGCAGGGCT
>SMER01000526.1_pt1 | contig 13917 bp, 13 predicted proteins | sample 2456411 | NCBI WGS metagenome assembly SMER01 (sample SAMN10132597, study PRJNA489261) | soil metagenome | isolation source: day1 antibiotic-silt loam soil ammended with raw manure from dairy cow... | place: USA | collected 2015-05-01 | reverse complement strand
ATTGTAACTCACGACACTCAATTGGCTGAGCTAACAGACCGAACCATCAGCATGAAAGATGGTATTATCGAATAGAAAATATACACATTATATATTAACTCACACTCCTATTATTATGAAACTAAAACTATTATTTATGGCAATTGCTTACACTGCACTCTTGTCTTCGTGCAATGGTGAAAAGCAAGAAGATTCAAGTCATTTGGGTTCAATTATCGGAAAAACATCTCCCACAATTGAAAACGGAATCATGACCCCCGAAATACTCCACAGTTTTGGACGCATTGGCAATGTAGAGGTTTCTCCCAACAAAAAGGAACTGCTCTATCATGTCACTTTTGTTGACATTGAAGAAAACAAAACCAACACCGAAATCTTTAAGATGAATGTGGATGGATCTGAGAAGAAACAGCTCACTTTTACCAACAATCACGAGAGTAGCGCTCAGTGGATTGAAGATGGAAACAAGATTGCGTTTTTAGGCAAACACGAAGGCTCCACTCAGTTGTGGGTAATGAATACCGATGGAAGTGGCATGGAGTGCATTAGCAATATAGATGGTGGTATAGAGGGTTTTACCTATTCTCCTGACGGCACCAAAGTAATGTACATTAAGAGCATAAAGAGTGGCGAGACTGTTGCCGATCGTTATACCGATTTGCCCAATGCAACGGGTAGAATTGTTGACGACCTGATGTACAAACATTGGGATCATTGGGTGGAGAGTGTTCCACATACATTTTATGCTACCATTGAAAATGGAAAATTGACTAATCACATTGACCTGTTGGAAGGGCAACCTTACGAAGCTCCATTGCTTCCGTTTGGTGGTACAAGTGATGTTGCTTGGGGTTCCGACAGCAAATCGATTGTATATACTTCTAAAAAATTGACAGGCAAAGAATATGCTGAATCTACCAACTCCGATCTTTATATGTATTCGTTAGAAAGCAAAACTACCGAAAACCTTACAGAGGGAATGATGGGCTATGATGTCAATCCTCTCTTTTCTCCCAGCGGATCACACATGGCATGGCTTAGCATGGAGCGTGATGGCTACGAAGCCGACAAGAACAGACTGTTTGTAATGGATATGGCTACAAAAGAAAAAACATACCTTACAGAAGCTTTCGATAACAATGTAGATGCATTTATATGGAACACAGACAATAAGACACTATACTTTGTTGCAACTGTTGAGGCCAAAACGCAACTATTCTCTATTGCTATGGATACTAAAGAGGTGAAAACTCTCACAGAGGGTCAGTTCGATTATCTATCGGTTGCATTAGGTGGCGATGGGCTCATTGCCAAACGTCAATCCATGTCAATGCCTGCCGAAATATATTCAGTGAATATAAATAATGGCGAAGCCAAAGAGATATCATTCGAAAACAAGCATATTCTGGATCAACTCACCATGGGCAACGTTGAAGAGAGATGGATTCCTACTTCTGACGGCAAACAAATGCTTACATGGGTAGTATATCCTCCCAATTTCGATGCTTCTAAGAAGTATCCTACACTTCTTTATTGTCAAGGAGGACCTCAAAGTGCTGTAAGCCAGTTTTGGTCGTACCGTTGGAACTTGCAAATGATGGCAGCCAATGGTTATATCGTTGTAGCACCCAATCGTAGAGGGTTGCCAGGTTTTGGACAAGAATGGAATGAGCAAATTAGTGGTGATTATGGTGGTCAAAACATGCGCGACTACCTATCGGCAATTGATGCATTGGCAAAAGAACCTTTTGTGGATGAAGACAACCTGGGATGCACCGGCGCAAGCTATGGAGGATTTTCTGTTTATTGGTTAGCAGGCAATCACAACAATCGCTTCAAAGCATTCCTATCACACGCAGGAATTTTCAATCTTGAAGCACAATACTTAGAGACCGAAGAACTCTTTTTTGCCAACTGGGATATGGGCGGCCCCTATTGGGATAAGTCTAATACTATTGCACAAAAAACCTATGCTACATCTCCACACAAATTTGTGGACAATTGGAATACACCCATCATGGTAACGCATGGCGAATTGGATTACCGCATTCTTGCATCGCAAGGCATGATGGCATTCAATGCTGCTAAACTGAAAGGCTTACCAGCTCGCATGCTTGTTTTCCCCGATGAGAACCATTGGATAGCACAACCACAAAATGGAGTGTTGTTTCAGCGCGAATTTTTTCGATGGTTCGATGAGTGGTTGAAGAAGTAGTTTTTGCAAGAAAAAAAGTTTAGCGATATTTTAATCGCATAATTATAATATTAAGGAGTCAAACCGATAGTGGCATGCTTATAGCCATGATATTGAGGTTTGACTCCTTTTTTATACTATTGCTACTATAGATATCAAGTAAAATGGGGGAAAAAGCATATTTATTGAATTATTTCTCTCAAAATGTTTTGGCGTTTGAAAAAAACACCTATCTTTGCACTCGCTATCCAAAACAAAGGATATCAAACCAAAAAAAACGGTGTGGTAGTTCAGTTGGTTAGAATACCTGCCTGTCACGCAGGGGGTCGCGGGTTCGAGTCCCGTCCATACCGCTAGAGGCTAAGACAACAAAAGCCAAAACTAAGACAAACCCTACAATATCAGCATATTGTAGGGTTTTTTTATGCTTTGTGGCGTACCACAAAAGACATTCCAAAGACAAAAATAGACTCTATATATTTCCTAATTCGTACCCCCTTTTGATTTTTCAAAAAAGGGGTACGAATTGGCTGAATTTGGCACCCAGTTGTCGTGATTTGGCGTAGTGCATAATTCTCATTTTTAATTGTTTATGTTCAACTTTGCATTCAAGTGCAATTAACAAAATGAGTTTATGAAAAGTACATTTAGAGTGCTCTTTTTCCTCAAAAGAGACAAGCAAAAGAAAGATGGTCGTACCCCTTTAATGTGCCGTATTACAGTTGATGGTAAAGAATCGCGCTTCAACATGAAAATGGACATCCTACCAGAGCATTGGGATGTGAAAGCAAGCAAGGCAATGGGACGAGCCAAAGAAGTGGATGAGATAAATTCTCTCATTGATAATGTGAAAGCCTCCCTCTATCAAATCTATCGTGATCTTCAAGAACGTGGCAAACAAGTTACGTCTGAAATAATCAAGAACTCCTTTCTTGGTTTAGATGATAGTTTTGAAACCCTCCTCAATTTATTTGACAAACATAATGAAGATGCACGCAATTTAATTGGAAATGGCTTAGTAGCCGATACTGTGGAAAAATACGAACTCACTCGCAGACGACTGCATGAGTTTATGACCTTCAAGTATAAAATTTCGGATATTAATATCAAGGAGGTGAACAATATGTTTATTCTCGACTTCGAAACCTATATGCGAACTATTGGTAAATGTAGTGCTAACACAGCTGCCAAATACATGCGACTCTTCAAGAAAATTATTCTCCTTGCTAAAAACAATGGATTGTTGAATGCTGACCCATTTGCAAGCTATAAGATTCAATTTAAGAAGACAGACAGAGGTTATCTTACTCAATATGAATTAGAGGCTATAATGGACAAAGAATTTGAGATTGAGCGACTAGAACACGTGAGAGATATCTTCATTTTTGCGTGTTTTACGGGATTGGCATATATAGATGTTCAGAAACTTCGCAAAGAACATATCCGAGAATCTTTCGATGGCAAACCTTGGATAATGACTAAGCGACAAAAGACAAACATTAGCACCAATGTGCCCTTGCTGGATGTGCCTTTAGCCATACTGAAGAAGTATGAAGACAAGCTAACTGGCGACAAGCTCCTACCCGTTCCAAGTAATCAGAAACTAAATTCGTACCTCAAGGAAATTGCTGATTTGTGTAACGTAAAAAAGAATTTAACATTTCACATGGCGAGGCATACATTCTCGACCACTATTACCCTATCGCAAGGAGTTCCTATTGAATCTGTATCTAAGATGCTTGGACACACAAACATTAGAACGACACAAATTTATGCTCGTATTACTAATGAGAAAGTGAGTAATGATATGGATATTCTTTCGGAAAAACTTAAAGGAATGGGAATTAATCAAGCTGTAAATCAATAATTATATGGAGTTACAAATAATACAAAATAGAATTTATGAGATAAGAGGAATGCGAGTTATGTTGGATTATGACTTAGCTAAGCTCTACAACGTTGAGAACAGAGCTTTGAAACAAGCAGTTAAGCGTAATATTGATAGATTTCCAGCACCTGACTTCATGTTTGAATTGACTCGTGAAGAGAGCGATGCTGCGATAGAATTAGGGGTATCACAAAATGTGATACCTCCTGGCTATAATGTTGGCTCCTCTTTCATTATGGCTTTTCCTGAACTAGGAGTAGCCATGTTATCTTCAGTGTTGAAAAGTAAAAAAGCGATACAAGTGAACATATCTATAATGAGAGCATTCGTTACTTTGCGTCAATATTCTTTAGGATATGCTGAACTTAATCGCAAATTGGACGAATTTATGATTGAAACCAATGTCCAGTTTAGTGATATTTATGAAGCTCTCACTGAATTAGCTTCTCAAAAAGAATTGGATAACAAGCCTCGAAAAAGAGTTGGATATGTACAAGATGAAGAAAAGGAGCAATAGCTCCTTTTCCTTTTATGGGACTATCTTATAACGACTATTATTCCCAAATTCTAGATATGAATACCATGCATTAATAAGCTTCTTTGAAGGATCTTTCAGTATCTCGATTTGTCTATTCAGCCAATTCTCATAAAAGGTGAGAATATCTACATTTAGAGAATAAAAACCTGTTCCATTAATAACTCCACTATCTACCCAAATTTGTCCAGCACACTGACCTGATACAACCAATCTTAGATAATCTCCACAACCATACTCACAAACAAAGAGAGAACCAGCTAAAACCGAAGTATTATTGTATTCTTCAACGACACTCTGAACTTTTAATTGATATTCTTTATCGTTTTCAAATCGATAAATATGTTTGTCTAAGTCTTGCTCTGCATCATACAGATCCCCTAGTTCTAAATCGGTAGTAAATTGAAAGTCTTGTTTCATATCAATTTCCCATTCACTATTCTTCTCAATAGCCTCTGCTATAGAGTAAATACCATAATATGGTCCCTTATTATTTAATAAGTCTGAAGCACCACCATTCTGAATTTTAGTCAAATAAACTTTGTAGGAGTCTGGAAGTGAGATTTGTTGTGTAATCTCAATATCTTGTAATATAGATGATTCAATAATTGGATTCAAATTAATATTTAACAACTCTACTTTCTCTAAGATTCTATCTACTTGATGTTGATACATGACATTTTCATTATTTTTATTCATCCTCTCACCTCTATTATATCCCTCATATTCGTACTAGGACACTTCGACAAAAAATCTCTTCGCAAATTCCAATCTGCCTTGCCAACACCTTGAGCAGCAAGTTTAATGCAATTTGTACCATTCTTCTGATTAATGGAATCTATCATTTGCGAAATACATTTTTGCTTTTCCCTATCTCGTGGATCAAAAAGATCGTGCATATAATTCGTTTCGCTGATGATGTGTGTAAGTATAACTCCAGCTTTTTTGTACTCATAACCCTCTCTGTAAATCTCTTTCAAAGCAGAACTAGCGTGCTTGATAATTTCCATTGTATCAGCAGTAGGAAAAGAAAACTGTATCGCTTTGGATGGAAAATATTGTTGCAAATCTTCTCTATGGCGATTGGTATAAGCAAAAACAATCATGCCCTGTGCTAATGAATTTTGTTTTCTAAGCTTGACAGCACAAGCAGATGCAAAGTTTGCTACCGACTCACGTAAAGAGTCAAAGTCTGTAACCATTTCGCCAAAGCTACGAGAAGTACAAATCTGTTGTTTTTCCACTACCGAATCAGAGGTGATACAAGGTTCTCCATGAAGTTCCAGCCAAGTACGCTCTCCTACAACAGTCATTTTGCTACGCACCCACGAACGAGATTTTTGTGTTAAATCGTAAGCCGTTTTGATTCCATAATATTCTAAAGTCTTGGTTGTTTGCCTCCCTATGCCCCAAATATATCCTACTGGAGTTTTCTGTAAAGCTTTTATTCTCTTTTCATCAGAATCCATTATACAAACTTTGTTGTAGGCTGGATATCGTTTGGCGAAGCTATTAGCCAATTTGGCTAAAGTGCGTGTTGGAGCAACACCTAATGAAACAGGTATGCCCGAACTTCTAGAAGTCGTTTTTACCAATTTCTGTCCGAAATCAGACAGATTATCTATACCAGCTAAGTCCAAAAATGCTTCATCAATAGAATATACATCAATTTCGGGAACTTGGTCTGCCAAAATGGACATCACTCGCCTCGATAAATCTCCATAAAGTGTATAATTTGAAGAGAATACATTGATATTATGTTGCCTTATTAAATCTTTAATTTGGTAAAATGGGGCACCCATTTTCACAGCTAACCTCTTAGCCTCTTCACTTCTTGCAATTATTGCTCCATCATTATTCGAAAGCACACGCTCGCAGGATGCGAAGAAATTATTGCAGTCGATGAGTCCTATCATACTTCTAATCTATTATTTAAATTTGGCTAAACTTTTTTGTGCAACCTTCTGAATAAAAGGATTGCTATTTTTCAATAACATTTCAATCTTAGGTATTGCTTTTTGTGCTTTATACCTACTCAAAGTGTACAATGTTTGCAATATGACAGCTTCATCGTCGAGTAAGTCAATAAGAGAGTCTTCAGCCTCCATCTTTCGTTTTGGCAATTTTGCTAAAGCCATTATAAACATTTGTCGACTAATTCCATTCTGTTTATCTTGAATAATTTCCAATATATCTTCAAAATCATTATTCTGAATTATAACTGTAAAAGCATTCCCTATAGCCCAACAATAACTTTCTATCTGAGGGCTAAAAGATTTATTGTATTTATTATATTCTTTTAGAAGAGTATAATTTGCTTTGCCTTTTGCTTCTTTTACTGTTAAAGCTCTAACAATTCCTTGTTTTATGTTGAAATCGTTAATCTCTTCTATCAATCCAATTAACACATGTATAGCTTCGGGATATGCTTCTTTTGTATTTACTAAATCATATATATTATTTACAATAATATTAGCATCTTGCAACAATTTGCTATTCACAATTTCTGAATCTGTCATAATTAATTTAAAGATTTGATTGGTGAATTTATCATTTGAAAATACGCTTTTGCTTTTCTATATCATGTGGTCAAAAGGTAGTGTAAATAATGGTTTCTCTGACGATAGGCATAAGAATTATTCCAACCTTTTTATATTCATAGCCCTTTCTATAAATCTCTTTTCATCTCCTCCTCTTATTTTGAATACAATATGTTACAATTCCCCAAATTAAGAAATCATTTTCGATTGTTACTTTTATTGGCTCATAATTCTCGTTGGCTGGTTCTAGCCAAATTACATCCTTTTCTAGTCTGATGTATTTGATAGTGAACTCACCATCAATAAAGCAAACAGCCATATCTCCATTTTGAGGCTCTAGCGATTTGTCAATCACAAGGATATCACCATCGTGTACATTGGCATCTATCATGCTATCACCTTTTACGCGTCCATAGAAAGTGGATGCAGGATGCTTTATCAACTCCTTATTCAAGTCGATAGCACTTTCCATATAGTCCTGCGCTGGACTAGGAAACCCAGCCTTGATTCCTCCATCAGCATAGGGCAAAGAGAGTTTTAGGCTTTGGACGGATGGATGTATTTTGAGGTTTGTTTTATTCATGGGGTAAAGGTAGGAAAGAATATTTTCATTCTGAATCAACTATCGCATGTGTTTTGGTTTCATGTTCTGCCCTGCACTTTTTGCTATTTCATCAATACGTTTTTGTCTGGTTTCTGGTCTTTTAGCAAGGACAATCGAGCTTAATATCATTTTCTTTACTGATTTGCTTTGACTTAGAAAATAATCTTTAGAGCCTTCATACTCTAGGAAAGCATTTTTCAAATCTTTGGGAATTATCAGTTCTTCTACTTCGTCCAAAATTGTCCAAGAGCCATTCTTCTTTGTCACTTCAACACTTTCAAAACCCGCTTTTGTCATTTTGTTGTGGTCAATCAGTTCTTGTACCTTGTCTTTGTTTATTTTTGACCAAATGCTTTTCGGCTTTCGTTTGCTAAAGAATTGCATAAACGAAAATTCGTCAATCTTCTTCTGTGTACTATCAATCCAACTAAAACATAGTGCTTCATCAACAGCCTCACGCCAAGTTAGTGAAGGATTATCTGATTTTTTTGTATAATAAATGAGCCAAATAGATTGTTTAGACTGATGGTTTTCTTCTAACCACTTTCGCCAATCTTCTTGGCTTGTAGGAGTATATGTTTCTAGTTCAAGATTGTTCATTTTGTAGTTCTAAGCATTTAAGAATTGATTGGGTCGTTTTCTTTGGTTTTTCTTATTGAATCCAATGACCACAATCCAAAGTAATCATTCTTCAGTTTGGTGTTTAGTTCAGCAGGCAAAGGTAGGCATTTGATAGACTATCTAAGATAACGCGATAAAGAATAGTTGATTTTGAAATTTATTTTCTACCTTTGTACCACTATGCGGCAGTAAATAATATAATTAGAAATACAAATTCGGGTTCTTGTGGTCATTTTACCATCAAGGATGTATTTTTTATGCGATGCATTTCTACAAAGCATCCATTATATTATTTACAAAATCAAATGAGAACTATAAATATAGGTATTCTTGCACATATTGATGCAGGAAAGACCTCCATTACAGAGAACTTGCTATTTGCGAGTGGAGCAACCATAGTACGTGGAAGTGTGGACAAAGGAAACACTACAACCGATTCGATGGATATCGAAAAACGAAGAGGTATCACAGTTAGAGCGTCTACAACATCTATTCAATGGAATGATACAAAGATTAATATCATCGACACTCCTGGACACATGGACTTTCTGGCAGAGGTAGAACGCACTTTTAGGATGCTAGATGGTGCTATACTTGTGGTGTCTGCCAAAGAGGGCATTCAAGCTCAAACAAGGTTGTTGTTCAATGTCCTGCAACAACTAGAAATACCTACAATTCTATTCGTCAACAAAATAGACAGAGAGGGAGTCAATCTAAATCAGCTTTATTTAGAGATACAAAATAGCCTTTCTAAAGATATTATCTTTATGCAATCCGTTGAAGGCAAGGAATTAACATCTAGCTGTACAATACACTACATATCAGAAAAGAACAGAGAAACAATTTTAGAGAAAGATGATCTCTTGCTTGAAAAATACTTGAGTGATACACAGCTTTCTAATTTAGATTATTGGAATTCAATGGTTCGTCTTGTTCAAGCTGCTAAATTACATCCTATCTATCATGGTTCAGCAATGTATGGCATTGGTATTGAAGATTTGCTAAACTCAATCACTACTTTTATCGAAACATCTCTACCTCAAGAGAACGCTTTGTCTGCCTATGTTTATAAAATTGAGCATAATAAGAAGGAACAGAAACGAGCCTATCTAAAGATTATAGGTGGAACCCTTAAATCTCGAAAATTATATAGCCTCAATGGCTCAGATGAGAATCTGAAGATAAGAGGTTTAAAGACCTTTTACTCAGGAGACGAAATAGATGTAGACGAAGTTTTTACAAATGATATTGCAATTGCAGATCATGCTGATAACTTAATGGTAGGAGATTATCTAGGAATAATGCCAAACTTATTCGACAAATTGAATATTCCTAGTCCTGCTCTCAAATCGTCTATACATCCTGCAAAAGTAGAGAATAGGAGTAAATTGATTTCTGCTATGAATGTATTATCAGTAGAAGATCCATCTTTGGCCTTTAGCATTAATGCTGATAATAATGAATTGGAGGTTTCGCTTTATGGAGCAACTCAACGGGAGGTGATTTTGACTTTATTGGAAGAGAGATTTTCGGTAGATGCTTACTTTGAAGAGGTGAAAACTATCTATAAAGAACGTCTTAAAACAAAATCGGAATACACCATTCATATCGAAGTGCCACCTAATCCGTATTGGGCATCTATTGGCTTGATTATAGAGCCTTTGCCAATTGGGGCGGGACTTGTAATGGAGAGTGAAATATCATTGGGATATTTGAATCGATCCTTTCAGAATGCAGTATTCGATGGAGTCAAGAAAGCCTGTGAATCGGGTTTGTACGGTTGGGAAGTAACTGACCTTAAAGTCACTTTTTCTCACGGAATCTATTATAGCCCAGTGAGTACACCTGCCGACTTTAGAAGTTTAGCACCTTATGTTTTTCGATTAGCTTTGCAACAAGCTGATGTTGAGTTATTGGAGCCAATCTTAGATTTTAAATTGCAAATTCCACTAGCTGTGAATGCTAGAGCTATTACAGACATCAACAAGATGCAAGGCGAAATTTATACTATTACTTCAGATGGTGATTGGACTACTATTTTGGGTAAAATTCCTTTAGATACTAGTAAAGAATATTCGGCAGAAGTCAGTTCGTACTCTCAAGGTTTAGGCATTTTTATTACTCGATTTTCAGGATATCAAGCTGCCAATAAAAAGATAAGCAGAAGTGTAGAACTTAATGAAAAGAATAAGCTGATGTATATGTTTGAGAAGGAAAGTATCAAATAATAGCAAATATATTATTAAAAAACTTAGCGATTAATCCAATGTATTTAGGGTTAATCGCTTTTTTATATCCCCCCCTTTCTTCCCCATCCCACCTCCACCAATACTTATGTCCTCCTTATTTCGGTGTTTAGTTCATCGGGCAAAGGTATGAACGGATTTTAGCAAGCATATTCTTGAGCCTTTGGTTTTCTCCAAAATCTTCCTCTTTCCCTATGGGCGAGCGTATTTAGTAGAAAAAATATGCTCCTCTAAAATCCTATACCTGCTTGTTGCCCTTGAAACAAAAAACGACCGACCTGACGGATGACGCATGAAAAAAAATGTCGCTGTTATGAGAAAAGAAAGAATAAAATTAATGAAACAAAACTCCCTCGCCTCTGGAATCCTCATAAAATTTCTGTTGAGACTAGTTGTTGTTGGTGTGTGTGTGCTCTTCCTCTATCGGAGTGGAGTGGCTCTAGGTGTTGGCATTGGAGGGTATCTGATGGCTCGCTGTGTTCTTAAAGTGATTAGACTTTCTATTCGACTAGTCTTCACCATTCTATCTATCCTTTTTCTACTAACTACAATAGCAATTTTAACAACTATCATCTTTTAAGTCTTACAATTATGGCAAAGCAATATTTACTATTCGCAAAGAAGGAAATTGATACTAACAAGCAATCTGTATCAGTGAATCAAGTAGTACAAATGGAGGGTTACAACTATCCTAAGTATGTGGTGTACAAGGTTGAGAAAACCGATTGGGGAATTAATTATCATTTGATTGATATTAATACTCATGTGTTTAACTCTAGTACTCACATTCGTCCATTGAGTGAAAAATTTGGAATCGGCATCTATTATGATGATAAAGCCCCTCAGTATATGACAGAAAATGAGGTAGCCGAACTTTTGGCAAAAGCACTCGTAAAACAGAAGATGGAACAATACAAGGCAGAAGAAGAGAAAATCGAACGAGAAAAAGTGCGTGCAGTTGGCAGAGAATGGCTCAAAGAAAGTATTCCACAAGATGCTAAAGCTATCATTGTAGCACGTTTGAAACAAGATGATTTAGACAGCCAAACTGACTACTTTGCATCATCTGTTCAACGAACTATTATTCTAGGTTTCTCCAAACACAAACGAGATTTGTTTTCTGAAATGAGAAAGTATGCTAACAACTTTGAGGGAACAGCCTATCTAGCTGAGTATAACGAGGACTATGAGCATAGAGAAAAATACTCAATGGGCAATGGTTATTACTTGGGCAAGAGTAGTTATAGTGGTTGGATTATCGAAAAGTCAATAATCTATGATAGAGATAATACGATTGAAAACTTTGCCTATGTCGCTGGAAATCATGAGAACATCTATTTAAAGCTAGATGCTTGTAAAGAGGTAGCACCACAGACAGAACTCTTCGATAATGGCGAATTTGAAATAGTGGACTATTCGCAAAAGGCAATCGCACTTTTTGGTGATACCAAGCCCATCAAGGAGCTACTGATGGCAATGGGTGGCAAATTCAATCCACGATTGACACACAACAACGAAAAAAAAGCAGGTTGGATATTTCAACAATCCAAGCGAGAAGAACTAGAAACAATCATCAATTTAAAATCTGAATAAGTATGAAAGCAACTAACCATTTTACAAGAACAATTCTAACCTATTTGGAATTGAGAGCAGAGTCTGACACTCTTTTCGCTGAATCATTCGCCAAAGAAAACAAGAATATTGATGACTGTATAACCTACATTTTTAATGAGGTACAAAAGTCTGGTTGCATGGGTTTTGCAGATGATGAAATTTACTCAATAGCTGTACATTACTATGATTATCCTAACCTTTATAAAAACCTTACCTCTTGTACTAATCAGCTAATAATCATTGCTAATAACATCAAAAGGTAAGGTTTGTGATAGCAGGTTATTTGATGCTAATAAGTCCCATTTTGTCTACAAGATCATCCATCCGCCCTTTCCAGTTCCTTTTAATTTTATTAGATCCTTCATCATGTAGAGTTTCCAGAGCTCTGATTTCCTGCTCAGTGGTAATATCAAGGTATTTCATTGTGGTATTCAAGTTAGAATGACCAAGTAAATAACTTATCTGCACGATTTGCATACCATCATCCATCCAGTGTGTCGCTTTTGCATGTCGAAAAATATGTGCGTGCATATTATCAGGTACTTCTTTACACGATAAGCGAGCGGCATCAGCATGCTTTTTGAGCTGTTTATTGACTGCTACATCACTAAGTTTCCCATAAATACCGTGATTGCGAGAGTAAAATAGATAAGCTTCATTTGGAGATTTCACCCCATGAAACTCTCTAATGTATGCCTTCAGATGAGATATTGCTTTAGGCAGTAGATACAAAGTCCGAATTTTACCTCCTTTACCTACGACTGTTATGTACGGTTTATCCACTTCAATATGTATGTCCTCTATTTTGATTGATAATCGCACTAATAGTTTGGGGGTATTCGTCAATAGACATAGCAAATCGGCTACTAGGTAGATTCCTTTTTTTAAGTTCTCTATCTAATATAATACCAGGATGCACACCTTTTATGATATTTATTGTATCTAACATGACTCAAAGATAATAAACAAATACAACTAAACAAATATGTTTAACAGATTTCATTTCATCAATAATTGTTTAAGCATTCATGACAAACCTATAATTTTTGCCAACATTCGACATTAGAGATAGTGTCTACTTAAATAAGGAATAATAATTAAACGAGTCAACTTTATACAGGTATTGTAAATCAAACAGTCAACCAGAATCAGGATAATACAAAACAAGAAATTTTAAGTGCAAGGTGCAAGTATCTATATATAGATAGACTTGCACCTTGCACTAAGTCTAAATGATTAATAATCAATAGATATTGAAATTCAAATAAATTTAGTACATTTGATCCCGAGATTATGCAGGACAGTAGGGAGACAACGACAGCCAGGAGAGGCTAGAATAAACATTTCCTAATTCGTACCCCCTAACCATACGCTGACTGCCAACTGGGTGATATATAGACATATATAATGATATTTTACGGAGCCGTCCATACCGCAAAAAAGCAGCTTTTTATCGAGGCTGCTTTTTTTGTGTTTATACATTCCACATTTCAATTTATTATGTCTTACTTTGTTTATATCATACAATCTGAAGTTGATAATACGTACTACAAAGGATATACTCAAAATCCTGAACATAGGCTTTTTGAACACAACAATGGTAAAAGTAGATATACTTCTAATAAAACTCCGTGGAGGTTAGTTTATCTTGAAGGTTGTCAAACAAAGAAAGAAG
>SMER01000165.1_pt1 | contig 13919 bp, 9 predicted proteins | sample 2456411 | NCBI WGS metagenome assembly SMER01 (sample SAMN10132597, study PRJNA489261) | soil metagenome | isolation source: day1 antibiotic-silt loam soil ammended with raw manure from dairy cow... | place: USA | collected 2015-05-01 | reverse complement strand
AGCAGTGAGCAAGAGGTAGAACAGATGGCATGGCTTAGCGGATTGATTAATGAGAACTTAAAAAGTTTCCGCAGAGAGTTAAGGTCGCGCAATACAAAGAGGAGTAACAAAAAAGAGGTTGATGTGGCTGTGAGTCAATTGATAGAACCCCAGGAGGAACCAAAAGAGAAGTTAGCTTTTATTACTTACAATGACCTGAGGCTTGATAGAAGAGAAAAAATTTCAATTACAGATACACCTCAACATAAGACAATCAGCACATTGCTATCTACAAAAGATAAACATAAGAGCAATAAAATCGTCTCATCTACAAAGAGTGATAATAAGAAAGGTGGTGATGGCAAATTGCCTCCTATCAACAGCAATTAGAAAATATACTTTACCATAAACACAAGTTTATTGTTACACTGAAAAGAGAGGATGTAGGAGAAAACAGACCCATGCAATTAGAATATTAACAGTATCAGCATCAATTACACCTTTTTACTAAGCTACATTTCTTATGTCTATGATTTTTTTGTAATTTTGGGGAGTTTTTTTGGAAAGTATTCCAACTAAGCTAACCCAACAATTACATTAGCAATATAAACAGACTCATATAATGAATATTTCATACAATTGGCTGAAAGATTATTTAGATTTCGATCTTTCGCCACAAGCAACTGCTGACGCACTTACATCTATTGGTTTGGAAGTGGAAGGATTAGAAGAAATTCAGACCATAAAAGGTGGTTTAGAAGGTTTAGTTATTGGCGAAGTGTTAACTTCCGCGCCCCACCCCAACTCCGACCACTTGAAACTAACAACAGTAAATGTTGGTAATGGCCAGCCACTAAATATTGTGTGTGGCGCACCCAATGTTGCAGCAGGACAAAAAGTGGTAGTTGCTACTGTAGGAGCTACTCTTTATATGGGCGATGACGAATTAAAGATAAAACGCTCTAAAATTAGAGGCGAAGAGTCGTTAGGCATGATATGCTCTGAAGTAGAGATTGGTGTTGGAGCAGCAAGCGATGGCATTATTGTATTGCCTCAAGATGCAAAAACAGGAATGCCTGCCAAAGAGTATTACAATGTAAAGAGCGACTACTTGCTTGAAGTTGACATTACGCCCAACCGTGTTGATGCTACTTCGCATTTTGGTGTAGCACGCGATTTGGCGGCTTACCTCCATCAAGCAGGCAAGCCTTATAAGTTGAATAAACCTGCGGTTGACAATTTCAATATTGATACAGAAGAAGGCGGTATAGATGTAGAAGTGGAAAACAGTGAGGCTTGTCCTCGCTACTCGGGCCTTACCATTCGCAACGTGAAAGTAGCAGAGAGCCCCGATTGGTTGAAAAACAATTTATTAAGCATAGGCATTCGCCCTATCAACAACATTGTAGATATTACCAACTTTGTGTTGCACGAATTAGGTCAACCATTGCATGCCTTTGATGTAGACAAGATAAAAGGCGGCAAAGTAGTTGTTCGCACAGCAAAACAAGACACCCTATTTACAACACTTGACGAGCTAGAGCGCAAACTCGACGAAAAGGACTTGATGATATGCAATGCCGAAGAGCCAATGTGTATAGCTGGAGTATTTGGTGGACTGGATGCAGGTGTAACAGAAAGCACCAAAGATGTGTTTCTAGAATCGGCTTACTTCAACCCAACTTGGGTACGAAAAACTGCACGCAGACACACACTCAATACCGACTCATCGTTCCGTTTTGAAAGAGGCCTCGACCCCAACAACACACTCTATGCACTAAAACGTGCAGCAATACTGATTCAAGAAATTGCTGGAGGCACCATAGAAGGAGCTATTCGCGATATATACCCAGTGGAAACACCTCAACCAAAAGTAGAGCTTAATTTAAAGAAAACAAACTCACTTATTGGTAAAGATATTTCTAGTGAGACTATCAAGAGCATCCTCAACGACTTGGATATTACTGTAGAAAGCGAAACCGAAGAAGCGCTCCATTTAAGCATCCCTACCTACCGTGTAGATGTATTGCGCGATGTGGATGTGATTGAAGAGATACTTCGCATATATGGATACAACAATATTGAAATAGGGCACTCTTTAAAATCGAGCTTGTCAAACGAAACAGAAACAGACCGCAAACACAAGTTGCAAACACTTATATCTGAACAACTCACAGCACACGGCTTTAATGAGATAATGAACAACTCTCTCACAGAGAAGGCCTACTATGCAGAGTCTGAAGCATATCCTGTAGCAAACAATGTAAATCTACTAAATCCCCTGAGTGGCGAGCTGAATGTAATGCGCCAAACCTTGCTATATGGAGGCTTAGAGAATATTATTCATAATATCAATCGTAAACATCCTAACTTAAACCTATATGAGTTTGGCAATTGCTACTTCTACGATGCTGAAAAAATAAATGCCAACAACACCGTAGCGCAATATATAGAAGAAACCCACTTAGGTGTATGGGTTTGTGGCAAACGCAACTCTAAAAACTGGTCGGAAGCCGATAGACAAAGCTCTGCATACGAACTAAAAGCTTTTGTTGAAAATATTCTTTCACGACTGGGGCTAAACGATAATAAGCAGTTGGTTCATGAGCCTTTTAGCAACGAGTTATTTGCTTCTGCTGTGACAATAGGTACACGCCAGCAACAACTTGTAACGTGGGGAGTAGTTCACAAACAGGTATTAAAGAAGTTGGATATTGATACAGATGTATACTTTGCCGAGTTTAACTGGGACGCATTAATGAGAGTGACACGCAAGCATGCTGTACTCTTTACAGAGCTACCAAAATTCCCATCAGTAAAACGCGACTTAGCACTACTTATAGATAAAAATATTACTTTTGCAGAGATAGAGGAGATTGCCTATAAATCTGAAAGGAAACTATTGACAGAAGTTACTCTTTTTGATGTATATGAAGGGAAACACCTACCCGAAGGCAAGAAGTCTTATGCAGTGAATTTTATATTGCAAGATTACGAAAAGACACTCGACGACAAACGCATTGATAAGATAATGAGCAAAATACAAATGAACTTGGAGAAGCAGTTAGGTGCTCAATTAAGATAGGGTATTTTGATAAAAGTAAAAACAGTGCGTTACTCTTATTTTTGAAACAGTCATTTACTAAAGTAAACTCTTTAATTTCAAAAATTTCGAAAGCCTTGTCTTTTCACTTTTATCATCAAAAACTGAATACAGATATTTTTCAAAACAACAGAATAAAACAATATACAATACATTTAATAACAGAAACAACCGCTTATCACTACGCACATCCTCAACAAGGATTTGCGCACACAATGCAGGTTCATAAAAACAATTATGGGAAGAGCATTTGAATATAGGAAAGCTAGAAAGATGAAGCGTTGGGGCAATATGGCTCGCGTGTTCACTAAATTGGGTAAAGAGATAACAATAGCCACTAGAGAAGGTGGCTCCGACCCAGAAACAAATCCTCGTCTGCGTGTGCTCATACAGCAATCTAAGAAGGAAAACATGCCCAAAGAGAATGTTGAGAGAGCCATTAAAAAAGCTGCAGACAAAGACTATACAGACTTAAAAGAAATTTTGTTTGAGGGCTATGGCCCCTTTGGTGTAGCCGTTTTAATAGAAACTGCTACCGACAACAATACACGCACTGTGGCCAATGTGCGCAGTTATTTCAACAAGCTTGGAGGCTCTTTGGGCACATCGGGTAGTGTTGAGTTTATGTTCGACCACAAATGTGTATTTAAAGTTGAATCCAAAGAAGGCCTATCGCTCGAAGATTTGGAATTGGAGTTAATAGACTTTGGTGTTGACGAAATAGAGATGGACGATGACGGTATTGTGCTTTATGGAGATTTTAAATCGTACGCCGACATTCAAAACTATTTGGAGGAAAACGGATACGAGATACACTCAGCCGAATTTGAAAGAATACCTACCGATACAAAGGCATTGACCGAAGAGCAGCGTGCTCAAATTGAAAAACTTATAGAGAAGCTTGAGGAAGACGAAGATGTTCAAAACGTATTCCACAATATGGAAGAGATTACTGACGAAGAATAGATGTAAAATCGCAGACTGAAACAAACTACGATTTGAAGGGCCGACAATTTAACACTGTCGGCCTTTCTCTTTTTTATTTAGGCACCAACTCATTATCAATAAGTCGATTGTTGTACTGCTGTATGAGAGCTTTAATGCGTCGTTCCATAGCTTTTTGCACTTGAGGGTGCTTGTCTATCAGGTTATTCTTCATCATTCTATCATCAACAATATTGTATAGAGCAATGGTGCGCTCATTCATAAACTGAAGCATCCAATCGCCTTCTATCAATTGATGTGCTCCATTGTAAAAATTATAAGCAAAATGTGGTGCAGCAGGATTAAACATATTGTTACCAAATGCAATAAACTTATCTTCCACTCCCAACATAGAGAGCAAAGTGGGCATAATATCTGTTTGTTGCACAACCGTACTGTCGTTTCGTCCAACAAAGTCAGTACCTGGAGCATAAAATATGAAAGGAATGGAAAAAGCTCCTTGAGCTGTTTTGTATTCTGGCAAATGTCCATCAACAGCATGGTCACCCGTAATCACAAACAGTGTGTTGTTGTACCAGTCTTGTTGCGATGCTGTTTCAAAAAACTTGCGCAATGCATTGTCCGAATACCCCAAACCTTCGTGAATAGGAATATGTCCTTTAGGAAAAACATCTTTGTACTCCGTTGGCAAACGATAAGGATAGTGCGACGACAATGTAAACACAGATGCAAGGAAAGGTTCTTTCAAGTTCTTTATATCATTGGCCATGTATTGCAAAAAGGGCTCATCCCAAATGCCCCAGTGTCCATCAAAATCCTCTTTCTTGTCATATTCGGTCATTCCCAAATAACTGTCGAAACCAGCCTGTTGCATAAATGCACTAAAACCCATAGAACCGTTGGGAGCTCCGTGGTAAAAGGCTGAGTAATACTGCTTGTTTTTAAGCACCGATGCTAATGAGTTTATAGTGTTTCCTGAATAGTGCGATAGTATAAAAGGAGTTTCAGACGATGGGATACCTGCTATGATAGATGGCAGTGCATCAATAGATTTTCGCCCATTAGCATAGCCGCGTGTAAATACATAGCTTTCGTTTACAAGCGAATCTACAAAAGGCGTGTAACCCTTGTAGTCTTCAATATCTTTATTGAGTTCCCCCACCCACTCTTTGCCAAGACTCTCCCAGATAATAAGCACCACATTGTGACCTTCAAATTTATTGAAAAGATTAGTGGCAGTAGTGTCAGCCATAAGTTGGTGTTGGGCATAGAATATCTCGTTAAGCTCTGTCTTATCAAAATACTCTTTGCGCTGTAGGAGACTTTTTCCAACTGTACGAATAATTGAAAATGGAGTGTTTAGCACAATAGCACGATGCTCTGGTTTGCGTATATACTCTGCCGCATTGCTCAATGTAATTGGGCGAGTGCCTGCTTCATATCCGCCACGCATAGCACCAACAGTGTAATAGCCCACAACAGCCATCAAAACAAGACTCAAAGGATAATATACATAGCCCTTGAGGTTTATATACGGACGCTTTACCCTTATCTTCTTATATACCCAAACCATAAGCAGAACCAATGCAATTATTATAAAGGTAATATACCAAAAGTCCCAAATGAAACTCACAAAGTTGCCAGGATTTTCATTTTCGAACTCTTGAAAAATGCCCGAAGTAGTGCGTTTCATAGTATAGCGATAGTAAACCACATCAATCATATTGAAGGTAATACCAATAGTGTTGACAATATAGAAAATAATCGACACCACCTTTTGATACACCTTGTTGTACCTAAATCTAAATGGCAGAATATGCATAAGTATTACCAACGAGTTGGTGTACGCAATAGCCGATGCATCAAACTTAAGTCCACGATACATAAGAGAGGCAAGATATCCAGCATCTATATCTGTAAACAAAGAAGGGTTTAACACATAAAATAAGAATCGAGTGATGGTGTAAAGCGCAAAAACTAGTAATAAGCGCAAAAGCAACACCACATAGATGTTGCTCCAAAACGATGGTTTTGTTCTGTTTATCATAACGGTTGACAGTATCTAATAAAAGTAATTTTTAAATTGAAGGTGCAAATTTAGCCATTTATTTGTTTGAAGGCTTCTTCTCTATTCTTTTTATTTCAATTGCGCAGTTATTGCATTTAGCTCTTTGTAGGTGAATGTTCGTAAAACAACCAGTTATAAAAGCTTTGCCAATCATATTGGCTGCCCTTTTTTAAAGTAACTCTTCTATACATTCTCAGATATTACTCAGATGTTATATTGAAATGCTATTGCTTAACATACACTCTTTTCACACGAGGCGATACCGATGTAAGAATTTCGTAAGGAATTGTACCAATAGACTCTGCCAATTCTACAACCGTCAGGTCTTTTCCAAAAACAATTACCTCATCACCCTCTTTTGCAGTTATATCAGTAACATCTACCATACAGAGGTCCATACATACATCTCCTATAATTGGGGCATACGCTCCATTGATAAGTACTTTACCTTTTCGGTTCCCAAATTGGCGGCTTAATCCATCCGCATATCCTATACGAATAGTGGCAACGCGCGCATCGTGGTCTAGCATCTCTTTGCGACCATAGCCCACACTATCGTTACTCTTTAATGTTTTTATTTGTATAATAGTAGTTTTGAGCGTGCACACATTCTGCAAACCATTGAAACCGCTAGCACTCACACCATATAAACCAATACCTAATCTCACCATATCGAATTGACTTTTTGGAAAACGCTCGATACCTGCTGTGTTTAATATGTGGCGGTGTATTCTGTATTTAAAATGCTCTTCTATTTGGGTTGACAACTCTTTGAAAGTTTCGACCTGCTTGGCAGTATACTCGTCAAACACCCAACTCTCGCTAGCTGCCAAATGCGAGAAGACAGACTCTATTCGTACACTTTTCTGATTTTTTAATGTATCTATAAGTTGCGGTATCTCTTCAGCAACAAACCCGAGACGATGCATACCAGTATCAAGCTTTATATGAATGGGGTAATCTGTAACACCAAGTCGCTCTGCATCTTTAATAAACGAATCGAGGATACGAAAATTATACACTTCGGGTTCTAAATTAGCATTAAACAGCTCTTCGAAACCATTTATTTCTGGGTTGAGAATGATAATAGGTATTGTAATGCCTGCATCCCTAAGCGTTACCCCCTCTGAAGCAACTGCAACTGCTAGGTAGCCACATCTATGATACTGCAATGTTTTAGCTATCTCTACTGCACCCGCTCCGTATCCATTAGCTTTTACCATAGATATTAGTTTTGCATCTCCATCTATTTTAGATTTATACAAGTTGAAGTTATTTACCAGTGCATCTAAATCAACTTCTAACACTGTTTCGTGTATTCGTTTTTCTAATAATGCAGTAATTCTTTCGAAATGAAAACTACGTGCACCTTTCACCAATATTAGTTCGTCTTTGAATTGCTTCCACACCTGCGATTTTATAAAATCATCAGTGGTGTTAAAGAATTGCTTCTCCATAGTAAAAACTGAACTAAACTGCGATATATCGTGCCCTATACCAATTATCTTATCTACATTGTTTTGCTCTACAACTTCAGACACCTTTCTATATAGGGTCTTAGGCAACAAACCCGATTGAAAAATATCAGACAGTATAAGCGTTTTCTTCAATGGCCTATCCATCTTTCGTTGGTTTTGAAACTCTAGGGCAATTTTGATAGAGTTGAAGTCCGAATTATAACTATCATTGATAAGAATACAATTATTCTTGCCAGTTCTAACATCTAGGCGCATTGCAACGCGTTCTAGCCTAGCCATTCTCACCTTTATCTCCTCGGGCAACACCCTCATATATAACAGTGTGGCAATAGAAGATATTGCATTTTCTATTGATGCTCCATCTATAAAAGGTATTTCCAACTCTGTATCGAAACCAAGAAAAGAGTATTTGATGATAGTTTTATCGTCCATCGATTTTACACTAGATATAAAGAGAGGGCTCTCCCTATTAGTCCGCGACCAAGTGAAAGTTTTGTGAGAGAGGGCCATATTTTCTACACATCGAGCAATAATAGGATTATCACCGTTGTAAATAACTACCTCGCTATTGATAAAGAGCTCTAACTTCTCGTTACATTTTTGCTGCAACGATGCAAAGTTCTCTTGATGTGCTTCTCCCAACTTGGTAAACACGCCAATAGTTGGATGAATAATAGGCTCTAAACGCTCCATTTCGTCGGGTAGAGAAATTCCTGCCTCAAATATACCTAGTGTAGCAGTATCATCTAATTGCCAAACAGAAAGAGGAACCCCTGTTTGAGAATTGTAACTACGAGGCGACCTTACAATATTATAATCTGAATGAAGCAATTGATACAACCACTCTTTAACAATCGTTTTTCCGTTACTTCCAGTAATACCTATAACAGGTATATCAAACTTGTGACGATGATAAGCAACCAATCTTTGCAAAGCACCTAGTGTATCCTTTACAACTAGGAAGTTAGCGTCAGCATGTGCACCACTTATTACATAGCTTGAAGAGACAACAAAATTTCGAACTCCCTGTGTATATAGATCATCTATGTATTTATGTCCATCGTTAGTTTTAGTAGCTAAGGCAAAGAAAAGCGTCTCTTGAGGGTTCGAGAGTTTTCTGCTATCTGTGAGTAGTATTGATATTACAGCGTCTTGAACACTCTTTTTTTGTTTTATAGCAAGCGCAGTTATAATTTCTGAAATATTATATTTCATATATAATGATGTTTGTTCTATTAAAGGTTTTGGATTAAACGTGCTAGATGCTTCTTTTCGCTATGGCACGGTATAAAAGGATACTTCTCTTGAAACGCTTTTACAGCGTCAATTGTTCGATCAAGAAACTTTTGGTATTCCTCCGAGAATGCATTGTTGGGTCGGTGCAACAAAGATTGATGAATGCGCTGCCACTCACCTATAATACTATCGGTTTGTTTAGAAAAATAGCACTCGCCAAATCTCTTCCAAATATAGTTTTGTGCCAATTGAGAAGGGTGTAACATATCGTCGGTATAAAACCTGTAGTCGCGCAACTCATCAATCATTATTTCATATGCAGGAAAGTAAAAAGCATTTGCAGGAAATTGCTCCATTAAATTATCAATTGATAGGTGCAATATCGACTTACTTAATTGATTGTTGTGTGCCCCATCTTTAAAGTGCCGAATAGGACTTACAGTAAATAGTATTTTAAGGTTTGGATTTGAAACCAAAAGCCTTTCAATAAGCTTTTTCCAAGTAGTGGTGATTTCATCAATCGTTAACCGCTCTCTTACAAATAGATTGGCAGGTATTTTATGACAGTTTCCAACTATTTCACTTGTAGCCTTCCACCTAAACACATAGGCTGTGCCAAATGTAATTAATAGATAATCGGCATCTTCGAGCTGTGTAGAAGCTAAAGCAAACTCTTTATTAATGTCCGAAAGAGCATCATTAAGATTGGGATTTGAGAACGAACCATGATGCATAAAGCTATGGTAACTATTGTTGTGTTGAACAAAGTCTTCGGTAGAAAACGCTCTCTTATCTAGCAATCTATTGATAGCACGCGAGATAGAAAAGGGATTGTACAATACGCCAAAGGGGTTTACGTTGACAGAGAATTTACTTTCTATCAACTTCAATCCGATATTCTCTGAAAAACAAGATCCAAACAACAGTATTGTTGAGCGATGCGAAATATCGAAACTAGCTTTTTGTAATATTACTGGGGTTTGTAGATTCATCTTATTAGTTTATACTACAAATTTACTATAATATATTTACTGATGCAATATAATTAAATTTGGTGATGAAATAAAAGATAAGTGTTTCTGATTGTAAGTCACCTGCAATACTATCTGTTCTGATTATTTTTATTGTTACGCACTGTGATAATAAGCATGCATCAAAAGAGAGCTATTGGCTAGTATTCTATAAGATTTTAGAAGCTAAAGCGTATATACTAGATAGATTATGAAGTAATCTAACCTTTTCTTCTGCTTGAATTGCTTAATTAGAAACTGAACCGGCCTTTTGTAGGATGAAGAAAGCATATCTCATCTTTTAAAACATGCAATTAGTTTTGTCGTGTTTTGCTGTAATCTATAGCATTGCATTATATATATGACAGCAATGCTCAAACAGATATAATTTTAATAGTGATAGAAGATTAAGCAGATAAATTTTACAAATAGGCATAAAAAAAGATTGGTTGTCTCACGACAACCAATCTCCATTGTTAACCTTAAATCTAATACCATGAAAAACACAGTGCAAATATAAGCGTTTTTGTAACACCAGCAATGCATATTGCAAGCAAAGTTGCTCTATTTAGCCTTTTTTATATCAAAAAGATTGTTTTTACTCGTGTTCACTATCTTTATTAACAATACTTTTATGAAACCTGCAACACTAACCCCTTCAAATATTCACCCTCGGGGTGATATATATTTATAGGATGGTCGGCAGGTTGCGAAAGTTGATGTAGTATTTTTACACTTCTACCCGATATTGCCGCTGCGCTAAAAACAGCCAAACGAAATTGCTCACGTGAAATTACTTGCGAGCAAGAGAATGTAAATACTATTCCACCTTTCGCCACTTTCTCAAAAGCGGCCAAGTTCAATTTCTTGTATCCTTGTAGGGCATTCCTCACAGCACCTCTATGCTTTGCAAAAGCTGGAGGATCAAGTACAATTAAATCGTACGCATCGTTCGGAACCTCTTTCAGAAACTTAAAAGCATCGTCTGATGAACTGCTATATCGCTCGTCATCGCCAAAGTTTAGTTTTATATTTTCATCAGCAAGCATTACTGCTTTTGCAGAACTATCTACGCCCAACACCTCTTTAGCTCCACCACGCATTGCATATGCCGAAAAACCTCCAGTGTAACAAAACATGTTTAATACAGAGCGGTTTTTAGCATATGTCTCAAGCAAGACCCTGTTTTCGCGTTGGTCTACAAAAAAGCCTGTTTTTTGTCCCTTCTCCCAATCAATTTGAAACTTTAAGTTGTTTTCTACCGCTACTTTAGCTAATTCTGCATCACCACCAAGCAAAAACGAATCCTCAGGATTAATAGGAGCTTTAAATGGCAATGTGCTTTCCGACTTATAATAAACGTGCTCTATGCTATTCCCTAACACTGCTTTTAGTGCAGTGGCAATAATCTTTCTAGACATATGCATGCCAATAGAATGAGCCTGCACTACTGCAAGACCACCATATATATCAACAATAAGACCCGCTAGCATATCGCCCTCGCCATGCACAAGACGGTATGTATTATTATCAGCACGCACCAGACCTATGGCCTCTCTCATTTGATAAGCATCTTGCAAGCGTTCCTCAAAAAAAGCTGTGTCAATTTCTCTTTCTTTGAAAGAGAGAATTCTCACAGCAATAGTACCTATCTGATAATGGCCTACTCCAAGAAAAGTATCGTCGTTGGCATAAACCTCTACAACATCACCCTCTTCTATATTCTCAGGCAAAGATGCAATAGCCCCTGAAAACACCCAAGGATGGAAACGTTTTAATGACTCTTCCTTTTTGGGCTTTAGTTTTATTTTTTTATACTGATCCATATTTAATTATATAAATTGATTGTTGGTTGAAAAGAGTAGAAAATGATTTGTTATTGTTTTCTACTCTGCTTTTTCGGGTGCTCCGTTTTTTATAAGATAATTGTATATTTTGAGACATGCCCATGCATCGATAGATGCATACATTTTTTGAGATTCTTTTAATGTCTTCGCTTCCCAGTTTGAGAGACGTTGATTTTTTGCTATCTTTTTGTTGAAGAGTATGGCGTATATTTTCTGAAGACTCATATCTTTAATGCCATAATCTTTTACGAATGTTTGCAAATCTACAAAATTGAGAGGGGCGCAATCTGAGCGTTGTCTGAGAGCAGCAAAGTCGTCGCGTAAAGATAAACCCACCTTCATCACATCTTTACTACAAATCAAATCGTCCAATTCGTCGGGATATTGAATAAGATTTAGGCGAAACAGGAAACACTTATCAAGCGTTGACAGTTGCATAAGAGCAACTTTGTTTGATGCATTTTTACGAAAAACTGGTTTCGTTTCGGTGTCAAACCCAATTACTTTAAATTGTTTGAGATATCTAACAGCATCTGCTACATCTTCCACCTTGTCAATTACAATTATTTCGCCATTAAAGGTTTCGATGGATAAATCTCTTATTTTTTCTTTTGATATTACTAAACCCACGGAATATCCTCCTCTCCTATTGTATGATCTAGATTGATATCGTCGAGTGGTTTATAAACCAATGCATGTAAAGGACGCAATACATTTACGAGCTTTTGCCCCCAGTATGCGCGAAAATTTTCTGCTATATCATTAAGAGCAAATACCATTGTCTCTTCTAAACCATGTTGATAGACAGAAACAAAGTTGCGGATATCTTGATAAATATCAGCAATATCCTCAGACACAAATGATGATACAGGCCTATCACTATACTTCATATCTTCAACAAAAACATCTAGATATACATCCTCTTCGGCTAAAACAGAAGCAACTTGATTTGCTATAAGCATATAATCTTGTTCTTTTACAAAAACTTCGGCCATTTGGTCGCCTATGACTTCGACAGAAGGCAAAAGGGTGGCTTTAACGTAGAGCAACGGAAGAATACGTAACATAGTTTTTGCCCATTCTGTACGTGATTTGACCTCCATTTTTTCTAGGAATGAGCAAAACTCAACACCTACAGTAACGAAGTCTAATGTAACAGGAGCGTAAACAATATTATTGTCATTGGAACTTGTCATTTTATTATTTTGATTTTAATATTCATACAAAAGTACATAATATTTTGTAGCGATACAGATATTATTTGATAGATACGAAATAAATAAACAAATAATTGCGTCTTCGCGGCATTTAATGGGAATATAATAACATGCTGCGTAGTTAATAATATGTAACAATAAGCAATAAATTGAATCAGCACAACTGCTTAAAGACTAAAAACTATACAGATACTGCCATAGAAGACCTCACTCTAGTGCTTTACTAAAGACTGAAAAGTGTACTACTAGCCACAATTGAACAAACATTAGCAAAAAGAGATAAAGTCCTAAACAGTAGAGCAAAAGCAAAGAATGACAATTTGACAACAATGCTAGAATAATAGGTAGCTAGAAGATAAAAAAGTAGAGATATTTTGTAAAATGAGTAGAATTGAATATCTTTGTACCAGAAAGTTAGAGGGAGGCAGGATTCACGGCTTTCCTTTTTTTATTTTTAAGTACAACAATGATTGATAAAAAACTTCTGATTACACTAGCAGAGGAGTACCTTGAGACATCCGATAATTATCTAATAGATGTAGTCATAAATACAGGTAATGTAATTTCTATTGAAATAGACAATGACAATGGCGTCAGCATAGATGACTGTGTTGCCTTGAGTCGCTATCTAGAATCGAAATTTGACCGCGAAGAAGAGGATTTTGAGTTGACTGTAGGATCTGCAGGTTTAACATCACCTTTTAAAATACAGCGTCAATATCAAAAAAACATTGGAAACGAGGTTGAGGTACTTACCAAAAAAGGGATAAAACTATCGGGTATACTTAAAGAGGTGTCCGATGACAACTTTGTAGTTACTATCTCTAAAAAAGAAAGAGCTGAAGGTGCAAAACGTAAAACAGAAGTGAAAGAGGACTTGCAATTCGGCTATGATGAAATTAAATACACTAAATATCTAATAAGATTTAAATAGCACTATGGGCAAAAAGAAGGAAACCATCAGCTTAATTGATACTTTTTCCGAATTTAATGAATTAAAAAACATTGATAAGACTACTCTTATAAGTGTGTTGGA
>SMER01000162.1_pt1 | contig 14057 bp, 16 predicted proteins | sample 2456411 | NCBI WGS metagenome assembly SMER01 (sample SAMN10132597, study PRJNA489261) | soil metagenome | isolation source: day1 antibiotic-silt loam soil ammended with raw manure from dairy cow... | place: USA | collected 2015-05-01 | reverse complement strand
GGCGGAGGAGGTGAGATTCGAACTCACGGATAGTCGCCCATCGACGGTTTTCAAGACCGTTGCCTTCAACCACTCGGCCACTCCTCCCTTTCAACGGCGATCATGATAGCGGAATATTTTTTTCTGTCAAACGATTTTAAGCAAAAGTATCAAAAATATTGTTATGATGGCTCGCAGCATACTTATTCATAGGAGTTTAACGATGCGTGAACAACAAAATTACTCGTTCGAGCAAAGCACCGCAGTACGATCAGAAAGTAACACAGTGCTACGTAACACCTACGGCCTATTGGCGCTGACATTAGCGTTCAGTGGTTTCATTGCCTATTTATCTCAGCAAATGAACATGCCGCACCCAGGCTTTATGCTGACATTGGTAGGCTTCTATGGTTTGTTTTTCCTTACCATGAAACTGCGCAATTCAGGTTGGGGCTTGCTCACGACTTTCGCGCTAACTGGTTTTATGGGCTATACCTTAGGGCCAATCCTAAATATGTATATGGGGCTACCTAATGGTGGCAGCGTTATTAGCTCTGCTTTTGCCATGACAGCATTTGTTTTTACTGGCTTGTCGGCGTTCGTGCTGATTACCCGTAAAGATATGAGCTTTTTAAGTGGCTTTATTACTGTCGGTTTCTTTGTCTTAATCGCAGCAATAATTGCAGGCTTTATTTTTGATATTTCAGGCCTACAGCTGGCCATCAGTGCAGGTTTTGTACTGTTCTCATCGGCAGTGATTCTCTATCAGACTAGCGCAATCATTAATGGTGGTGAGCGTAACTACATCATGGCCACCATTAGCCTATATGTATCCATTTACAACTTGTTCTTAAGCTTGCTGAATATTTTAGGTGTTGTTAGCAACGACTAATAAATTACTCGCTGAGGCTTGCAAAATAGGCTCTATTTCAACAGTAGGGCCTTTTTATTATTTAGATTATGCGTTCGGCATAAAATCACCACTCTCGACAGCATGTTAAGCATGCACATAAAGTACACAAGGATCTGTCATGATTAAAAAATGCTTATTTCCTGCGGCAGGCTACGGCACCCGTTTTCTACCTGCAACTAAGGCTATGCCTAAAGAAATGCTACCTGTCGTTAATAAGCCATTGATTCAATATGGTGTCGAAGAAGCACTGGAAGCAGGGCTGAAAGAAATCGCGATTGTTACTGGGCGCAATAAACGTGCCATTGAAGACCATTTTGATATCAGCTACGAAATGGAGCAGCAAATTCTCGGTACGGATAAAGAAGAGTACCTAAAGGGCGTGAGAAGCTTAATTGATAGCTGCACCTTTTCCTATACCCGCCAAATTCAGATGAAAGGACTCGGGCATGCAATCCTCACGGGCCGCACTCTAATTGGTGATGAGGCCTTTGCAGTGGTGCTTGCTGATGACCTGTGCATTAACCCTGAAGGGGACGGTGTCCTGCAACAAATGATCAAGCTCTACAAGCAGTTTCGCTGCTCAATTGTTGCTATCCAAGAAGTGCCAAAAGAAGACACTGCGAAATACGGTGTGATTGCTGGCGAAATGATCCGTGAAGATATTTATCGTGTGCACTCCATGGTAGAAAAGCCTAAGCCAGAAGATGCGCCGTCTAACCTGGCCATTATTGGTCGCTATATTTTAACTCCGGATATTTTTGATTTAATTGCACAAACAGAGCCGGGTAAGGGCGGTGAGATACAAATCACTGACGCCTTGATGAAGCAGGCGCAAGATGGCTGTGTGCTAGCGTATAAGTTTAAAGGGCAGCGCTTTGATTGCGGCAGTGTCGAAGGCTACATTGACGCAACTAACTTCTGTTATGAAAATCTGTATAAAGAAGGTCAGTAATTTTTGACCGATGTGTTAACCACCTGAACTGGAGAGTAGAGTTATGTCCTATGATTTTGATTTGTTTGTCATTGGTGCGGGTTCAGGTGGTGTACGCGCTGCCCGTTTTGCAGCCTCATTTGGCGCAAAAGTTGCTGTGGCTGAAAGCCGCTATTTAGGCGGAACCTGCGTTAACGTTGGCTGTGTGCCAAAAAAACTGATGGTCTATGCCGCTGCTTATCAGGACGAGTTTAAACTCAGTCGTAGTTTTGGCTGGGATGTGGACGCCAAAGGTTTTGATTGGAATACCTTAATTAGCAATAAAAACACTGAGATTGCGCGTTTAAATGGTATTTACGAAAAGTTGCTGGTGAACAGTGGCGTCAACCTGCTGAATGGCCATGCCAAGATTATTAATGCGCACACTGTTGCAGTGGAAGGCAAAGAGTACAGCGCAAAGCACATTTTGATTGCTGTAGGGGGCTGGCCACAAGTCCCGGAGATACCAGGTCGAGAGCATGTTACTGATTCCAATCAAGTGTTTTTCTTAAAAGAACAGCCAAAGCGTGTGTTGGTTATTGGTGGCGGTTATATCGCCGTAGAGTTTGCTTCAGTGTTCCAAGGGCTGGGTTCTGAAACACAACTGGCTTACCGTGGTGATTTATTTTTACGTGGCTTTGACCAAGATGTACGTGAGCACTTGCATCAAGAGCTATTAAAAACTGATATGACGTTACGCTTTAATTGTGATGTGCAACGTATTGATAAGCAAGAAGATAACAGCCTGCTGATCACCTTTAAAGATGGTCAGACTACAGAAGTCGATTGTGTTTTTTACGCTACAGGTCGGCGTCCAATGCTGGATAATCTAGGCTTGGAAAACGTCAATGTTAAGCTCGATAAGCATGGCAATATTGCTGTAGATGAGCTGTACCAAACGTCTGAAAGCAGTGTTCTAGCTATTGGTGATGTTACTGGCGGTATGCAATTAACCCCAGTGGCTTTAGCTGAAGGAATGGCCGTCGCGCGGCGCTTATTCCGCCCAGAAGAATACAAACCGGTAAATTACGAGTTGATTCCAACCGCGGTTTTCAGTATCCCTAACATTGCGACCGTTGGTGTCAGTGAAGAGCAGGCAAGGGCTGATGGCTTTTCGGTGCAGGTATTTAAAACCAGCTTTAGACCAATGAAGTTAAGCCTGTCTGAGCAGCAAGAACGTATCTTTATGAAACTGGTGGTTGATAAGAAAACCGACCGCGTGCTCGGCTGCCATATGGTCGGGCCGGATGCAGGGGAATTAATGCAGGGAATTGCTGTGGCTTTAAAAGCCGGGGCCACCAAGCAGGTGTTTGATGAAACTATCGGTATTCACCCAACTGCTGCAGAAGAGTTTGTCACTATGCGCACACCCAGTGCCTAGCTTAGCAGTGAGCTTGAGTTAGAACTAAAACGGCGCATTTTTTGCGCCGTTTTGCTATGCGGTGATAATAAGTATGGCTTCAGTGGTGACTGTGTTCTGCGTGATCCATATGCTGTTGCTCGGCAGAAGTGCCTGCATCGCTGTTTTTGATTTCAACAATTAAATCAAATGTGCCTGCTTGTTCAAACTGCAGGGTTAAGGGCAGCTGTTCGCCAGCCACTAAAGGCTTTTGCAGATCAATCAACATAATGTGATAGCCGCCTGGCTCTAGGGTGAGCTGGCTGTGAGCGGGAATATCAATGGCCTCAACTTTAACCATACGCATCACGTCGCCCTCATGAATATGCGCATGCAGCTCAGTGACCTCAGCAATGCTGCTGTTAGCACTTATGAGGCGGTCGGGCAGCGCGCTATGGTTCTCAATGTGCAAAAAAACCGCACCCACTGGTGCAGTAGGGGGCAGCTCACGGGACCAGGCGTCATTCACAGTAATCGTTTTTTCCTGCTGTTCAGCGCTCTGTGCTGCCGCCTGAGGCGTTTGTTCAGCGTAGACAGGCAAAACTGCAGTAATAGCCAAGGCGAAGATGCTAGCGGCAATAGAGGTAAAGCGCATAACTTAGGATCCTTTCAATAGTATTGATATTTGTCAGTATTGGCTAACTTAGCATGGGTCTATGGGCTGAGCGATGCGGCATTGTGCAGCAGTGATGGCTGGTTTAGGTATTATTCAATATAGTCGATTTAACATAATATTGATTATGGCACTTTTATGGAGTTATTCTGTCAGCCCTAAAAACTGTTCTTTACGTCAATACGCCAATCACAACGATTATTGCCCATGCTTTATTTCTCAATGTCTGGCTGTATATCCGTTTCAGTGCTTGCTGCGCTATCTGCAGGCTCTGCAACCAACGCAGGGTCATTAAAATCAGTGCTCAAGCCTTGCTCCATCCCGTCGAGCTCGGCCAGTAATGAGCTAAAGCTCACTTGTTCACTACTGTGCTCTGGCTGTCCATCGATAGTAGCAACACTGGCTTGTTGCTCTACTGCTTCAACAGGTGCACCCAGCTCATCTGCTGCTGGCTGCAGCTCTTTTAACTCACTGAGGTTTGGTAGCTCATCTAGGCCCTGCAGGTTGAAATAATCTAAAAATGCCTTGGTCGTCGCTAACATGGCTGGCTTACCCGGAACATCCTTATAGCCAACAATGCGTACCCACTCACGCTCCAGCAGTGTTTTGATGATTGGCGAGCTCACTGCCACACCGCGCACATCCTCAATCTCGCCCCGTGTAATGGGTTGGCGATAAGCAATTAAGGCCAAGGTTTCTAGCATCGCCCGTGAGTAACGCTGCGGACGTTCCTCCCACAAACGAGCAACCCAAGGCGCATAATCACTACGCACCTGTAAGCGAAAGCCCGAGGCAACTTCCTGCAGTTGGTAGGATCGTTGACTGATATCGCTGGCTAACAGCGTGAAAGCGGCCTTGATTTGGCCAGTACTGGGCCGTGCAGACTCATCAAAAAGTTCGGCTATACGCTCAATGCTTAAAGGTTTCGCCGCAGCCAAAAGCACGGCCTCCAGCACTTTAGAGAGTTGCTGTGAGTTATCAAAATCAAGCTCACTCATGGGTTCTTACTCGCACATGGATTTCACTAAAAGCTTCATTTTGCACCAGCTCAATCAGTGACTCTTTCACCAACTCTAAAATGGCCATAAAAGTCACTACTACACCTAAGCGCCCCTCAGTAACGGTAAATAAGCGCACAAAAGGTACAAAACTGCCCTCGCGTAAAGCCTCCAGTATCATACTCATACGCTCACGGGTGGATAAGCTTTCACGGCTGATTTGGTGGCTTTCAAACATATCTGCACGTCGCAACACGGCCGACATGGCTAAAAGTAGATCTTCGAAAGCCACATCAGGTAACAAACGGCGAGCTTTTGCTGCAGGCGCTACGGCTTGGGCAGTAAAGATATCTCGCCCCATTCGCGGGATTTCATCAAGATTTTCAGCTGCAGCTTTAAAACGCTCATACTCCTGTAAGCGTCGGATTAACTCAGCGCGCGGATCATCTTCCTCATCGACACTACTGTACTGAGAGCGCGGTAACAGCATGCGCGATTTGATTTCCGCAAGCATCGCCGCCATCACCAAGTACTCAGCGGCCAGCTCTAAGCGCACAGCTTTCATTAGCTCCACATACCCCATATATTGCTGGGTAATTTGCGCCACTTGAATATCAAGAATATCGATATTTTCTTTGCGAATTAAGTACAGCAATAAGTCTAGAGGCCCTTCAAAGGCCTCAAGAATCACCTCGAGCGCATCCGGCGGAATATACAGATCCAACGGCAGATCATTTAGCGCTTCGCCATACACCAATGCCAAAGGCAACTGCTCGGCCTCTGGCTCTGGTACTGTACTCCCCTGCACTTGCTTGCTGGTCTGCGCTGGCGACATCATGCTCAAAACTTAAACTCGAAAAGGATCTGGGTCACCAATGCCTTCGCGGAGAATCTCTGGCTCTTCATCCACAAAACTAACCACTGTCGAGGCTTCAATGCCGCCGTAGCCACCATCAATAATTAAGTCCACTTGGTATTCTAAGAGCTCACGAATCTCATAAGGATCGCTCAATGGCATCTCTGAATCTGGCAAAATTAAGCTGACGCTCATCAGTGGCTCACCAAGCTCAGCAAGCAAGGCGTGGGCAATAGGATGCGCTGGAACGCGTAGACCAATGGTGCGCCGCTTGGGATGCATAAGCATGCGCGGCACTTCTCGAGTTGCGTTGAGGATATAAGTGTAAGGCCCTGGCGTATAAGCTTTTAATAAGCGAAAAGCACTGGAGTTAACCTTGGCGAAAACACCTAAATCAGACAGGTCACGGCACATTAAAGTGAAGTTGTGTTTATCATCCAACTGACGAATACGGCGGATTCGATCCAGTGCGCTTTTGTCGCCTAAGCGGCAGCCTAATGCATAAGAAGAGTCGGTTGGGTAAATAATGACTCCGCCCTTGCGGATCACATCCACCGCTTGCTTAATTAAGCGGTCTTGCGGGTTTTCCGCATGAATCTGGAAAAATTTCATCGCCATGTCCTCATGGTTAAGTAGTTGCTTGTGCACCTAAGGGTGACTCAAATAAAGGGGTTAAATCATCCGGCACAGCCCGGTAGCGGCCTAATTCAGACCATTGTTGCGGCAGATGGAAGTCACTGCCTGCAGTCACTTTCAAATTAAACTCACGGGCTAAAATTGACAATGTACCCACCTGCTCTGCTGGTTGCACGCCATTCACCACTTCAAGCGCATGTCCACCGGCATTAACAAAGTCTTGCACCAGACGTCGTCTTTTGCTCCGAGTAAATTTGTAATGATACAAATGCGCAAGACTAATCAGAGCGTTAGCTTTGTTTAAAGTGTGCATGGTTTCTTCTAAGGTTGGCCAATGCTGTTTTACATCACCGATTTTCCCTGCCCCCAGCCATTTACGAAATGCTTCTGCATGGTCGCGCACATGGCCTTGTTGAACTAAAAACTGAGCAAAGTGCGGGCGTGCTGGTGCATTTGAGCTATCACCTCCCAGTGCTTTCTGTGCCGCTAAAGCCCCTTCCAGCGCACCTGTCATGCCTTTTGTGGCTAAGCGCTGGGCAATTTCTTCGGCACGCAGCCAGCGACCTTTATGTAATGCGTTAGTCGCCTCAATAATATGCGGGTCATCTAAAGCAAAGTTATAACCGAGGATATGGATGGTCGCGCCGCCCCATAAACACGACAATTCAATCCCTGTTATCAGTTGTATGCCCACCTCGCCTGCTGCTTGTTGTGCCTCAGGCAAACCTTCGATGGTGTCATGATCGGTGAGCGCAAGAACCTTGACGCCCTGCTCATGGGCACGAAAGACTACTTCGCGGGGAGGTAAAGCGCCATCTGAGGCTGTACTGTGACAATGTAGATCTATATCCATTTTCAATGCTTACGCTTGCTGCTGTCTTTGCTATTATGCCGTTTCCTTTCTGTTATGGCGCGTACTGTGAAACAATTCATCGATTTTATCCCTCTTATCTTGTTCTTTATTGTCTTTAAGCTCGAACCTCGCGATGTTGAGCTGGCCGGACAGGTCTTTTCCGTGGGCGGTATTTTTAGTGCTACTGCGGTGTTAATTATTAGCTCAGTGTTGGTTTACGGCTCTTTATTTGTGGCTCACCGCCGCTTAGAGAAAAGCCAATGGATTACTCTACTGGGCTGTTTGTTCTTTGGTGGTTTGACGTTAGCCTTTCACAGCGAAACCTTTCTGAAATGGAAAGCGCCGGTGGTGAACTGGCTATTCGCTCTAGGCTTTGCTGGCAGTCACTTTATTGGCAAGCAACCATTGATTAAACGGGTGATGGGCCATGCTGTCAGCCTGCCTGAGCCTATTTGGGTCAAGCTCAATATCGCTTGGATTGTGTTTTTTATTGTCTTGGGCGCAGCCAACTTATTTGTTGCCTTTACCTTCCATACGATCTGGGTGGATTTCAAAGTGTTTGGCAGCCTAGGTTTAACGCTATTGTTTTTAATTGGCCAAGGGGTGTTTTTATCCCGCCATATGCAAGACATGCCTACCCCCTCTAATAAGGAATAAAAATGCTATATGCCATTATTGCTACGGATGTAGACGATAGTTTAGAAAACCGCCTAGCTGCGCGCCCGGCGCATTTAGCTCGTTTAGCAGCCTTGCAAGAAGCCGGGCGTCTAGTGCTTGCTGGGCCACACCCAGCTGTCGATAGCAGTGACCCAGGCAGTGCTGGTTTTAGTGGTAGCCTAGTAGTTGCTGAGTTTGCTTCGTTACAGGCTGCACAAGACTGGGCCAAGGCTGACCCCTATTGTGCTGCTGGCGTTTATGCTGCGGTGCAGGTTAAGCCCTTTAAACAAGTGTTTCCAAAATAAAGCATGCGAGTTGGCTGGAGCCGTTAAATTGCCATGAGCAATATTTTATTAGTCGATGATGATCAAGAGCTGTGTGAGCTATTGGCGCACTGGCTCAGTCAAGAAGGTTTTGTGGTGCAAACCTGCTTTGATACGCAAAGCGCGCGTGATTATTTGGACAGTAACCCAGAGCCTGAAGCCGTCATTCTTGATGTGATGCTCCCCGATGGTAACGGCTTGCAATTACTGCGTAAGATTCGTGCAGAACATCCGAAACTGCCAGTATTGATGCTCTCAGCCCGCGGCGAACCCACAGACCGGATCATAGGTTTAGAATTGGGCGCAGATGATTATTTGGCTAAGCCTTGTGATCCCCGTGAACTGACAGCGCGGTTGCGCGCGGTGTTGCGCCGCAGTGTCAGCATGCCGCTGGCAACACCAAGCACCATTGCTGTTGGTGATTTGCAATACAGCCCTGCGCGCGGGGTGGCCAATATAGGCAAACAGGACGATATCGTTCTCACCGTATCCGAAGGGCGTATTTTAGAGGCTTTACTGGCTGCTCCAGGAGAGCCCATTGATAAGCAGCAATTGGCTCAGGTGGCCTTGGATCGAAAGCTCACTTTGTATGACCGCAGCTTGGATATGCATGTCAGCAATTTACGCCGTAAGCTTGGCCCACATGCGGATACACGGCCACGAATTGTGGCGCTGCGCGGCCGTGGTTATTTTTATAGCCTGTAAAATCTATAGTTTACCTTGCCTTTACATCTGCTTGACTGCAGTTGACACTGTCTAGGGCATACTAGAGTCATGCCGCAGTGAGCGGGTAAATCAATTAGGAGATCTATCATGCGAATTAAATTAACTGCACTGGTCCTCAGCGCCATGTTGCCATTAAGCGTGTGGGCAATGCCTGGTGAAGGTCAACAGGGTCAAAATAAAGGCCAGCAAAGCATGCAAAAAAAGCAGGCTGGTCAAGCTCAAAACACATCCAAAGGCTACAGCGAAAAGATGCAACAGCGTCAAGCTGCATGGTTTGATCGCTTAGAGCTAACCCCAGAACAGCGCAAAGCTTTCCAAGCGGAAATGCAAGAGCACCGTCAACAGCAACAAAAGTCGCGCATGGCTCATCATGATAAATTGCGTGCTTTGCTGAATGACAAGCAGCGTGCAACCTTTGATGCCGAAACAGAGAAAATGCAGGACAGAATGCATAAGCATATGCAAAAATCAGGTAAAAACTCTGCTATGGGTGAAGGTAAGCGCACTCAGCGCAATAGCGCTCAGTAATACCGCTGTCTTTAATCAACGGTTCAAACTCAGTTTGAGCCGTTTTTTTGTTCGAGGAATACAGTTATGCGCTCATTGTTTTGGCGGATACTTGGCGCATTCTGGCTCGCTTTAGTGGTTATGGGTGCCCTAACCTATTTACTCGTACGCATGTTTAATCAAGATACGTGGATTTTAAACCATCATCCAGGTTTGAAAAACTTCGCGACCACTTGGCTCAGTTTATATGAGTCAGGGGCGACTGAGCCTGCCCTCTTCTACTTGCAACAGCAAAAACGCCGTTACCGCATTGAAACGCAAATCCTTGATGACAATGGGGTGTCTTTAGGTCGCGAATTATCTTCACGCTCATTAGCTTGGGAAGCCAAGCGTGGCATGCAGCATTTACCGTGGCGGCGCATCACTCAAGAAATTACCGACAGTAACGGCAAAAGTTATTTGTTTGTGTATCGCATCGCACACAGTGAGCTTGGTGCTTGGCAGCGCAACAATGGTTTGCGGCCACTCAGTGCATTAGTGCTGGCTTTGGTCGTATTAACGGTGATGAGTTTGCTGCTGACGTTATCCATTACTCGACCGCTGAGTCGCTTACGTGATGCGGTACATGATCTAGGGCAAACCACCTATCAGAAAGAGCATTTGAGCCAGCTAGCGACCAGACGAGACGAGCTTGGCGTACTCGCAGCTGACTTCAATCATATGGGCCAGCGCCTACAAGGGCTCATTAAAAGTCAACGACAGCTGCTGCGGGATGTATCCCATGAACTGCGTTCGCCTTTAGCTCGGCTGCAGGTGGCATTAGCCTTGGCTGAGCGCGGTGATGCCAATGAACGTGCTACTTTATGGCCACGATTGCACCTTGAGTGCGAGCGCCTTGATGCTTTAATCAATGAAATTCTTACCCTAGCCCGTCTTGATCAGGTGCAGGAAAACAAACAAGTGATAGCCATTGATCAGCTGCTGTATAAGCTGCGCGATGATGCTGCATTATTAGAGCCAGAGCAAAGCATAGAGATCAGTTGTGCGGCCAACTGCACGTATTTAGGTTGGCCTGAAATCTTGCAGCGCGCACTGGATAACTTACTGCGCAATGCCCTACGTTTTAATCCCGAGTCAATGCCAATTCACATTGAAGTGAGCCAGCAAGCCACAGGATTAACCATTCGTATACGTGACCACGGACCGGGCGTTGCGGAAAACTGGCTCAGCCAACTCGGTGATAATTTCTTTCGCGTCCCTGGGCAAACGCAGCAAGGCTATGGTCTGGGGCTGACCATAGCTAAGCGAGCAATAGAGCAACATGGTGGGCAATTGCTATTTAGAAATCATCCAGACGGCGGTTTTGTTGCAACGGTGCAACTGCCGCTGACAAGTTAGCGAGCGGGCCAAGTAGAGAGAAAGTCTGTTGGATCAACCTCTGGGGCTTTGCGCAAACTATTGATTGGCGTACCTAAATACATATAAGCAATCAGTTGCTCATTATCCTCTAAGCCCAAGCCAGCTTTAATAACTGGGTATTCAGCCAGGGCGCCGGTACGCCACACAGCCCCTACTCCCTGCGCATGTGCTGCATAAAGAATAGCATGTGCTGCACAACCTGCGGCTAGCAACTGTTCGTGGGCCGGCACTGTGGGGTGCTCGCAAATAGATGCTACCACCACTAAGAGCATCGGAGCGCGCAGCGGGCAATTGCGGATTTTCTCAATTTTTTCTGCGCTAGCCTCGGACTCAGCAGCTAACAGGCCTTGCACAAATAGCTCACCTAATAGGTAGCGGTCGTCACCACTAATGGTGATAAAACGCCAAGGCTTAATCTGTCCATGGTCAGGTGCTCGCATCGCTGCTCGCAGCATGACCTCCAACTGCTCTGCAGTTGGTGCAGGTTCTTGTAAGCGCGGCACGGAGACTCGTTTTAATAAAAGTTCTAGAGCATCCATTATTAATCTCCTCAGCCATTTAGATGCAAATGGCTCTGTAATGATTCGTAGTTATGGGGTGTATATTAAAACAATCACGGATAATAACCAACTGTTTTAGTCGGGTATTGCGCTTTAAGCGGATATTAACTGCAAATGTTTGACAGAATGTGCTGCGGATCAAAGGTTATGCCTGAGTATTTTAGCGCCACTGCTTAAAACAGGGTATTATCCTTCGAGCATTTTAGCGTTGTTTATAAGGTCAATGGCTGACGTTATCGCTGTGACGGATGCTGCAAGCAAGGAGTGATTTGCCCCAATCTTTTAGCGTGCTGTAGATGGGCATATCGCTGTGTAATAAAAATAAATACCAAGGTAACTGCAAGTCAATGAAGGCAAACACGTCCAATACGCCTCTTACCATTACACCGAGCGCACCTTTTCGTGAGCTTTATTCGCGTGTTTTAGCTTATATGTTTATTGCAGTAGTTATTGCTGCGGGCACTGCTGTCGGTTTTTTTTCTTATAATCTTTTATGGCTAGTGCCATATGCACTGCTGTACCCGCACTTTTCTTATTTTATCGCGACAAAATTTAGACAGCGCTACCCTCTTGCAGTACAACGCAGCCTGTTTTCTCTTGATGCTTTGCATACCGGCGCAGTGATTGCTCTAATTGGTTTTGCCATTATTCCTACGCTTATGGGCTTATTGATCGCCCTGTTCAGTGCCTTAATTATTGGTGGCATAGGTTTAATGCTGCCGATGCTTATTGCCATTTTAATCTTTGCAGCAGGCGCTGGGGTTCTATTACAAACGCCGCTTACTCTTGAAGTGCCTTTATTGGTCTCTGTAGTCAGTGTTGTATTTGGGGCAGTTTATATCTGTGTGACCGCCTATTTTGTACATTTCCAGGGGGTCTACTTAGCTAAAGCACAGCTTGATATTAAGCGTGAACAAGAAAAAGCAGCCCGCTTAGCGCAGAACTTAGCCAAGTATTTATCGCCACAGGTTTGGCAAACCATTTTTAGCGGTAAACGCACCGTTAGTCTGGGGACGCAGCGTAAGAAGCTGACAGTATTTTTTTCAGACATTAAAGGTTTTACTGAGCTCTCAGAAGAGCTTGAAGCCGAAGCGCTCACCGACGTGCTCAATACTTATCTGAATGAAATGTCAAAAATTGTTTTAAAGTACGGCGGCACTATTGATAAGTTTATTGGTGACAGCGTTATGGTGTTTTTTGGTGACCCTACGACACAAGGCTCCAAAAAAGATGCCATTGCTGCCGTTTCTATGGCTATTGCCATGCGCAAACATATGAAAGTGCTACGCCAACAATGGCGTGCACAAGGCATTGATAAGCCGCTCGAGATTCGTATGGGGATTAATACCGGTTATTGCACCGTCGGTAACTTTGGGGCTGATACCCGTATGGACTATACGATTATTGGTCGTGAAGTGAACCTCGCTAGCCGCTTGGAAAGTGCTGCTGAGGCCGGTGAAATCTTAATGTCGAACGAGACCTACTCACTGACTAAAGATGTAGTAATGGCCCGGGATAAGGGGCAAATCAATGTAAAAGGCTTCTCACGGCCGATTCAGATTTTCCAAGTGGTGGATTTTCGCCGCGATCTGGGCGCCACTAGCAGCTATGTTGAGCACGAGTTGCCGGGCTTTTCTATGTATTTGGACACCAATAATATTCAGAACTACGATAAAGAACGGGTTATAGGAGCCCTTAAAGAAGCGGCTGAGCGTTTGCGCGACAAAATTATTATGTAAAGAGTTGCAACACATCTTGCTCATCAAATGGCCAGTTTAACTCTTGGCCATTATCCACCCTGCGCAGCACTGGAATTGTTAAAGCATAACGTTCGAGCCAGTCTGCTGAATCAATAATATCCAGTAACTCGACAATTAAACCCTGCGCAACAAAGGGCTGTAAAACCTGCTCAGCCTCATCGCAGAGGTGACAGCCTAAAGTACCGAATAACTGGCAATGTGCTTGCATTGTGGCTCTGCTTCTAAAGTTAATTAAGCTGCGATTATAATTAAACAGGCGTTTAAAATCAGCTAAAACTCATAAAAAGTCGACAAATCCACAAAATGCAAGGATTTTAGGAAGGATTTTCAGGTTTGTGCGATACTGTCTCAATCGAAGTATTTGAGGCCTTTTTATATGATTTATTCATGAACGCGCAAAATTATTATACAAAAATACAAAATATTGAGATTGAAGGCGTAGATGATCTTATTGTTCGCTCGCTACTTGATCGTCAGCAATACTATGACCCCGAAGGTGCAGCCTTGCGTTTGGGTATTTGCTCAACATCTTGGTCGCTGTTTGGCATGCTCTGGCCATCCAGTATTCGACTGGCAAGCGCCTTAGCTTTACGGCCCGTGAACCCAGAAGAAAAGATTTTAGAAATTGGCTGTGGCCTGGCTTTAGCCAGTTTAGTGGCGCACCGTCGCGGCGCTAATATTACTGCGTCCGATCGCCACCCTAAAGCCAAATTATTCTTGCAGGAAAACTTGTTATTAAATAACCTGCCGAAGTTACCTTTCCGCCATGGTCAGTGGGGAGAACACCCTACACCATCGATTGCCGACACCGGTGCTGCGCTTCTAGAGAAAAAATACGACTTAATTGTTGGCAGTGATTTGCTCTACGAACCAGATATGCCGAACGAG
>SMER01000161.1_pt1 | contig 14082 bp, 11 predicted proteins | sample 2456411 | NCBI WGS metagenome assembly SMER01 (sample SAMN10132597, study PRJNA489261) | soil metagenome | isolation source: day1 antibiotic-silt loam soil ammended with raw manure from dairy cow... | place: USA | collected 2015-05-01 | reverse complement strand
AAGCGAGAAAGATTGCTTCTCTCCATTGCATTCCGATCGCAATGACGCCTTTTGAGGTTTTCTAATAGTCCCGCAGATAAATATAAATAGACACGAATCTATGAAGACTTTTTTCTTTTGAATACTTTCCTTAGCGTCTTTTATTTCCTCTTTGTGCTCTTTGCGGAGTCTTCGCGTTAATATATTATTTTCTCATTATGCCATTAATTTTAATAAGCTTAATAATATCCCACCATTTACCATTCACAATTCATCATTCACAATTCAAAATTCCCCTTTTGTAATGACATTTTATTTTTATTTTTTTAGACAATCCAATTGTTGCTTTTGATAAAAAAAACATAATAAGCATATGTAGTTTAGCGATATCATAAATAGAGTAATCTATAGTTTTTTGATTTAAAAGGTTTGTTATGGTAGGGATTAGTGAGAAGGTTCCTTTTTTTAGCGTGATAATATCTGTTTTCAATGCGACTTTATATTTAAAAGAATCTGTACATTCTATTGTACGACAAAGCTATGATAACTTTGAATTGTTGCTAATAGAAAATGGGTCCACTGATGAATCTTTAGCTTTATGTCGTCGTTTTGCAAGTGAAGACCATAGAATCCAAGTGTATCATCTAAAACATCGAAATCAAGGAGTTGCTCGAAACTTAGGACTAAGAAAAGCAAAAGGAAAATATATTATATTTATAGATCCTAAAGACACTTTGGACAAGAATACTTTAGCAGCTAATGTCCAAATATTAAATACACATCCTCACATTGATTGTCTTCAATATCCCCTATTTGTTAATTATGGAAGTCGAAGTGGATATCTACAAAAATTCGGTCATAACTTATATGACAATTATTGTTTTAAAAAGCTCTTGTTACATGATGAGATTATATCATTGGTTATTCATAATAAGATTTTTAGGAAAAAAGCCTTGAAAAATTTGTGCTTTAGAGAAGATATCATTAATGAAGATCATTATTTCATGTTGCTTTTCTTTCAAAAAATGAAGGTTTTTTATACTTCAAATGCAGGGATATACTATTCTTTCCAAAGAGAAATTAAATCAGAACATCCAGAAATGAGTGAAATACAACTCATGAGTACTTCTGAAATATTAAATTTAATATTGAATTTTTTAGATGTTAAATCAGAGAATATGCTTTTTTATCAATACCTCCTTCAGTTAATTCAAGTAGAGCGTTCTCTAGAGTCTCAATATAATATATCGAAGATGGAATATTTGAAATATAAAAATGATGTCAAGATTAGTCATCTTTTTAAAGCCAATTTATCTGTTAAGGACATCATCCGAGTGTTGAATTTTAAATATGCATAATTGGCAGTTCAATTGTTAAGTATTGCTTTAAAGTATTAAAAATCACCAATTTGAAGTTAACTTTTTATTTCCATAAGTGTGTCTGTTTTTTAAGACAACACATGTGTTTTTTAAGACAATTGTTTTGTTTGCTAATTTGTTTCAATAATATATTTATTTTATAGTTTTGCTATTGAAGACGAATGATCTTGATGAGTCTATAGTGTTACTTTTAATAAATGTGATTTTTAATCATCATTATACTCACAGGGAATTCAATAAATCAAGTAGTTTTATTTAACAAACAGTAAGTTTTTAATTAAGAATTCTTTTAAAAACTATAAAGAATTCGATTTTTATTTTTTAACCTTTAAATTTTTTAACCATGAACAAAAAAATTACAATGATGCTGATGTTTTTATCAGTATTCTTTATGACAAATTTTGAGCTGAATGCTCAAACGTATAATGCGGCCAATGGCGTTCATTATACCCAATCTCAAACGGATGTGAATGCAGGGAATGCAACATATGCACCTGGAGATTTTGAATTGATTGCAGGTAGTATGAGTACTGCTTTTATTACCGAATGGGTGACCAATGATGGTCAGGTCATTATTCCAACAGAAGGTACAGGTTATAACTATGACATCACTTGGACGAATATGACGAATCCTACTAATGGTGATGGTTCTGCTATTGGAGCAACTGGAAACTATACGATTGGAGGATTAACTAGCGGTGATACTTATGAAATTGCTATTACCGGCGATTTTCCACGTATTTATTTCAATAACAGCGGAGACAAAAACAAAATCAGAAAAGTTACGCAATGGGGAGACATTGAGTGGACAAGTATGGAAAGTGCTTTTGCTGGCGCTAAAAATTTAGAAATAACCGCAATGGATACACCTGATTTGTCAAATGTTGAAAGTATGAAACTTATGTTCCATAATGCTAAAGCATTAACCGGTAATTCAGGTAATTGGAATTGGGATACAGAGAATGTTGTAAATATGAGCTATATGTTTTGGTTAGCAAGTCATTTTAATGGAGATATTTCTAGTTGGAATACAGGAAACGTAACTAATATGAGTAACATGTTCTATGTAGCTTATGACTTTAATCAAGATGTTAGTATTTGGAATACAGAAAATGTAACAAATATGTCAAAAATGTTTGCAGCAGCTAATGATTTTAATCAAAATTTAGGTGCTTGGGATATCTCAAGTTTAATTAGCGCAGATATGATGTTTAATAGTACACATGAAGATTTAGGTATGGATTGTGATAACATGAGTGCTACTTTAAAAGGTTGGGCTTTAAATCCTAATACACCAAATAATATTTCACTAGGCGCATCAAATAAACAAGTGTCCAATGTTGTTAATTTAATAGATGTAGCTTATTTAGTAGATGTAAAAGGTTGGACAATATATGGTCTTAGTGAAGGGTGTGATACTTGGGATGAGGCTTCTACATTTGTTACAGAATGGGTAACTAATGACGGGGAAATTACGATTCCTACAATGGGAAGTGGTTACGATTATGCTATTATTTGGTCTAATTTAACTAACCCTAGTGGCGATCAAGCAGTTAGAGCTTATGGTGATTATACTATTAGTGGATTAGCTGCAGGAGATACTTATGAAGTGATCATTTCTGGCGATTTTCCACGTATTTACCTTGAAGGATTGACACAAGACTATCGCAATAAAATTTTAGTAGTAACGCAATGGGGAAATAATGAGTGGACAAGTATGGAAAGTGCTTTTAATGGTGCCAAATATTTAGAAATCACCGCTATGGATACACCAGATTTGTCAAATGTTGAAAGTATGAAACTTATGTTCCATAATGCTAAAGCATTAACCGGTAATTCAGGTAATTGGAATTGGAATACTGAGAGTGTTGTAAATATGAGCTATATGTTTTGGTCAGCAGATAATTTTAATGGAGATATTTCTAATTGGAATACAGGAAACGTGGCAAATATGTCGAATATGTTTTATCTTGCTAAAGAGTTTAACCAAGATATTAGTAGTTGGAATACTGGAAATGTGTTAAATATGGCATCAATGTTTGCTGCAGCTCATGATTTTAATCAAAATTTAGGTGCTTGGGATATTTCAAGTTTAACAAATGCAAATAATATGTTTGGTGATCCAAGAGAGTATTTAGGAATGGATTGTGATAATTTTAGTTTGACTTTGGAAGGATGGAAGAATGGGGCAACAGCTCCATACAATATTACACTTGGTGCCTTAAACAGACAAATAACTGAAGATGCTTGGATGAATACGATTCCATACTTTAATTCTAAAGGTTGGACGATGGATAGGATTTCTCTTACGCCATGTGACGATAGCGAAACTCCAATGAGTGGATTTGTAAACTTAGTAGAAGAAACTCAATTAGATATTTTAGTATATCCTAACCCTACTTCAGGGGTGTTTACTTTAGCATCGGAACAAGGGAAAGACTATATAGTTATGGATATCTATGGAAGAACTATTCTACAAAATAAGATTACTGATAGCAAAACATTTATCGACTTAAGTGCATACCCTCGTGGCATGTATTATGTACAAGTTGGTGAACAGGTTGCAAGAATTGTTTTAAAATAAGAAATTCCCTTTGAATTTTTTAAGTTTGTCAACATTAAGCCGCTTCATTTTATGAAGTGGCTTTTTGTTTAAATATTACTTTCGTTCTGTTTTCTTAATCATCAACTATTTGATTAATTTAGCGCTACTTTTTAATGAACTTAAACACCAGATCTGTGAATTCAAAAAAACGTATATTTATCAGCACTTATTACATGGAAATAGGAGGAGTAGAGCGAAGTTTAGTAGGTTTATTAAACAGCATGGACTACCAAAAGTATGAAGTGGACTTGTTTTTACATAGACATTCTGGCGAATTCATGAATTTGATTCCTGACCAAGTAAATTTACTGCCAGAAAACAAGCATTACGCCACTTATAGCCGACCGGTAAAACAATTGATCCAAGAGGGTTTCTGGGCCATTGGAGTCGCACGAACATTAGCGAATTTGAAAACCAAGCGTTATAATAAAAAGCATCAATTGAAAGAGAATGGTTCCTCCTTGACCTACAGCTTGAAATACACGGAACCTTTTTTGCCTTCACTTAAAAAGTATGGCCTATATGACTTAGCCATTAGTTTTTTAATGCCGCACAATATTGTTTTAAATAAAGTCGATGCTAAAAAGAAAATAGCTTGGATTCATACGGATTACACTACCATTCATATGGAGAAGGAGTTAGAGTATCCCATATGGAGTGCTTTCGATCATGTGGTGTCTATCTCAGAAAGTATTACCACATCTTTTTTATCCATTATGCCAGAAATTAAAGATAAAATCATCGAAATTGAGAATGTGTTATCTCCTACTGTAGTCAGACAACAATCACAAGAAAAAGATGTAGAAAGTGAATTGAGAAAAGAAGCGAGCGATATTATATTTTGCTCAGTAGGGAGATTGTCCTATCAAAAGAATTTTGATCAAGCGGTTTTTATCTGTAAGCATTTAGTGGAAATGGGATTAAATATCAAATGGTATATTATTGGAGAGGGCGCTGAGCGCGCGCAAATTCAAACAAACATCAATGCTGCTCAAATGCAAGATCATTTCTTCTTATTAGGTGCGAAGACTAATCCGTATCCATATATGAAGGCTTGTGACTTTTATATACAACCTTCCAGATATGAAGGTAAAGCAGTAACGGTGCGAGAGGCTCAGATTTTACTAAAGCCAGTAATCATAACAAGATTCCCAACTTCAGCTTCACAATTAACTGAAGGGATAGACGGAGTAATTGTACCCATGGACAATGAAGCAGCAGCAAAAGGAATTGCTGATTTTTTGAAAGATAAAATGAAACAACAGGAAGTGATTGAAAATATGAAGCTTTCGGACTATGGTAATGAAAGTGAGGTGGAGAAGTTGTATAAATTAATGTGACCGTTTTTTAAGACTGGGAGAGTGGGAGAGGGGGAGAAAAGGACTTACAATGGAGTGTGATTTAGTCATGAAATTGTAGCGTACTGATGTGGATTATGTGGAGTGTCTATATTTGTTATGACAACTTATTTCAGCCCGAAATGATTAAATTTGAATGATCCAAAAAATATGAATAAATTCGACCTTGAATAGGTCGTATGTTTATAGCTTTGATTTATAATTAGAATACGACTCTTGAGGAGTCGAACGATTAGTTATCGTATAACAATGAATTTTTTACCTTAGAGTAAGTGTAAATATTAAACTTGAAGAAGCTAATGATGTAGCTTTTTTATATAAATTTATCGTTTTTTAATTCAGGATATGGGAATTTCAATTCAGAAATCCAATCAATTAAAGTCTATTGCTATATTAATGATGCTTTGTTTGCATCTTTTTAATAGAGATTATACCGATGTATTTCAGCCATTAATATTTATTGGAGAAATGCCTTTATCTTATTATATCTCGCTCTTTTCGGATGCTTGCGTGCCAATATTTGCGTTTGTGTCGGGATATGGCTTGTATAATAGTTATAAAAATAGTCCATCAAGTTATCTTAAAAAAATAAAGAAAGATCAAAAAAGTTTTATTTAAGATTTTGGATCATAACATTATTGTTTGTTGTAGGGCTTGGTTTGTTATTAAATAAAGAAGGTTATCCAGGAAGTTGGCAAAAGTTATTATTGAGTTTATCGGGTGTGAAAATTGCATACAATGGAGCTTGGTGGTTTTTTACTATTTATATCATGTTTGTGTTTACATCTAGATTTTGGTTTGAATTGTTAGAACGACTTAATGTTTATTTTTACTTTGTATTCTTATTGATTGTTTATGTAATAGCTTTTTATTTTAGAATTTACAAAGCTAATATTTTCGAAAATGCTGTGCTACATTGGACGCATACTCAAGGCGCGTTGTATTTCTGTACATTATTTCAATTCATGTTAGGTGCTTTTGCATTGAAATATCGATGGCATGATAAGGTAACTCAACTTTTTAATCATATTAAATATCCCAATTTTTTTGCTGTTTTAGGAATAATATTATTAGTTGTATTTCATGGACTGATTCCTGGTTTTATTGTCGCACCATTTACTGCGTTAGGGTTTATATTCTTATTCTTACAATTAAGATTAGGTAAAAACATGGAGAGGACTTTGGATTACTTTACTCCTCATGCGACTAACTTATGGTTAATCCATATGTTTTTTTACTTGGTTTATTTCACGGATATTATTTATGCCCCTCAATATCCTGTGTTGATATTTGGATGGTTGGTGCTATGGTGCTTAATGGCTTCCTATTTGGTAAATGTGATTTATAATAGCATAGCTAAGGTTGTTTTTAATTAAGCTTTCTTTTATCCGTCTCTGCGAGTATAAATTTTGCAATAAGATAAAAGTAATTTTGATATAGTTTTTATTGGTTTATTCATAAACTAAGCAACACACTCCTTCCTCTCTCGAGAGTGGAAACTTAGCTTCGATGAAAAGCTCAATTAAGCTATAGTATATTGCTAATTAATTTAAAACAAAAATGCAGTCAAGGTTAAATAGTATAATATCTGTAAATACTTCCAATAAACCTCCTGCAGGAAACATCCCCTCTTGAGAGGGGTTTGGGGTGTGTTCGTTCCATTTTCAATTCTCCATTTTCAATTCTCCATTTTCAATTCTCCATTTCCAATTCTCCATTTCCATTTCCATTTTCCATTCTTCACTTTCCATTCTCCATTTTCAATTCTCCATTTTCAATTCTCCATTTCCAATTCTCCATTTTCAATTCTCCATTTTCAATTCTCCATTTCCAATTCTCCACTTTCCATTTTTCATTAATAATTAATAATTAATAATTAACCATTCACTATAATTGCTTAAATTAGCTTTTTTCTATCCTTATGAAACTACTATACATCACAAATGGCATCAATGGCTCTGGCGGTTTAGAACGTGTTTTGTCTATCAAGGCATCCGCGTTAGCTGAAGAGTGGGGTTATGAAGTAGCCATTTTGGTATTAAATAATACCCACGAACACCCATTTTATGAGTTTAGTCCTCAAATTCAAATGTTTTCTATAAATGTAGGTGGTAATCCATTTCAATATTTCAAAACTTATAAATCAGGAGCTCAGGAAATCATTAATCAATTTAAACCAGATGTTATTTCGGTTTGTGATGATGGATTGAAAGGATTTTTGTTGCCTAGTATCATAAAAACTCCGGCTAAATGGATATATGAACGACATGTGTCAAAATTAATTGAAAAAAAGAATAATCAGGGACATTTTAAACAATTCATTACATTAATGAAATGGAAAATAATGGAATTTCAAGCCCAAAAGTTTTCTAAGTTTATTGTGCTTACAGAAGGAAATAAAAAAGAATGGCGTTCTTTAAATAATATGAAAGTAATTTCGAATCCTTTGTCTTTTTATCCTGAAGAATTAGCAGGACTTCAGAATAAAATAGTGATTTGTGTAGGTAGGATATCTTATCAAAAAGGTCAAGATATATTGATCGATGTCTGGAAAGATATTCATGAAAAACATCCAGGTTGGAAACTGCATTTATATGGAAAGGAAAATTTAAGTTTTTTAGATACTCGAAATCTTAAAAATAACATACATTTCTTTCCACCAGTTCAAGATATAGAAACCAAGTATATCGATAGTTCTATATTTGTAATGTCGTCTCGTTTTGAAGGGTTTGGTATGGTTTTGATTGAAGCTATGGCTTGTGGAGTTCCATGTGTAAGCTTTGATTGTGATTATGGTCCTGGTGATATCATTAATGATGGTAAGGATGGCTATTTGGTGCCAACAAACGACAATGAATTGTTTAAAAATAGAATATTAGAGTTGATTGAAAATCAAGAAAAAAGAAAAACGTTTGGCATAGAAGCTTCTGAAACGATCAAGAGGTTTTTGCCCAATACTATTATTTCAGAATGGGACAGACTTTTCAAAACATTGTAATTTTGCTGTTTTGTTTTAAATCATTTGATATTCATTAAGTTCTATTTGTTTTTATATATAAAATTGACATCTAAATACTTATCTTTGTTTTCATGAAAAATAACGACTAGCATGTTTATTGATTTTGTTCCTTTAGAATCTTACACCACTATTTATTTTCAAGGCTTGCTCTTGATGTTTTCAATTGTGTTTATAGAATTACAAAGAGGTCTATTTAAAGGATATAAACTAGGAGGTATTATCATGCTACTCATCATCCTTTATATGGGTTTAAGGCCAGTGAGTGGTAAGCACTTTAGTGACATGGCTGTGTATGCACTTTATTATGAAAGGTATGAATCAGGTATTCCGGTTTTTGGAAAATCTGACTTCTTGTTTCATTACTTTATGAAAGCGTCGAGTTATATCATGTCAATGCATAGTTTTTTTCTATTATGTGCCACTTTGTATATTGTACCTTTATACTTGGTTAGTAAGAAATGGTTTAAACAATATTGGTTTTATGCTTTTTTGATGTTAGTAGGTTCTTTCTCCTTTTGGGCATATGGTACGAATGGAATTCGAAACGGATTAGCTAGTTCTTTATTTATATTAGCGATTTCTCGAAATAAAGTAGTATTTAAAGTTATATTTGCAGCCTTATCAATAGGATTTCATCAAACCATGATATTGCCTAGTATTGCCTACTTATTGACTTTAGTAAATAATAACTCCAGAATATATTTATTAGGCTGGTCGGCTACCATTCCCTTGTCTTTAGCTTTTCCAGGTTTGTGGAAAAGTATATTCGCATCCATGTTAGAAGATGACCGTGCGTCTTATTTAACTTTAGGTCAAGCTACTGAATCCGTAGTAAATACGAGTTTTAGGTGGGATTTTATTTTATATTCCGCTTCTGGAGTTTTTGCGGGTTGGTACTACATTTTCAAGAAAAAATTTCAAGATAAATTCTATCATCGATTATACAATGTTTATTTATTGTCCAATGGCTTTTGGATTTTAGTCATTACCGCTATTTATTCTAATCGATTTGCTTATTTATCATGGTTTTTATTAGCATTCATTATTGCTTATCCTTGGTTGAAAGACCATTTTGCTACTATGCATGCACGTAAATTTAGTTATATCTTTGGTGGATATTTTATATTTACTTATTTTATGAATGTTATTATATATGGTTAGAACAATGAATCCACCTTTATTTTCAGTTATTATTCCTATGTATAATGTGGAACAATACATAGAAAGATGTTTGCAATCCGTTTTTGACCAAGATTTCCTGGATGAAAATTATGAAATTGTTATTATAAATGATGGATCTCCAGATAACAGTGAATCTAAAGCGAGGTCTTATTGTGAAGGAAGAACAAATGTAAAAATAATAAGTCAAGAAAATAAAGGATTAGGTGGAGCAAGAAATACTGGAATTGAAAACGCTATAGGAGACTATCTTATTTTTTTAGATTCAGATGATTGGTTAATTAATGATTGCTTTAAAACGCTTTCTGAAAATCTTACTAAAGAAAATATTATCGAGTTTTCAGTTGTTATTAAAGATGATAATAGTACTTTAGATACAATAGACTTTCCAAATACTGATATTAAATCTGGTGTGGATTATTATTTTGAACATCCAACTATAAACTCCGCATGTAATAAAATATACAAAAGAACTTTTCTTCAAGAACATGAACTTTTTTTTAAAGAACGTATCTATGGAGAAGATATACAATTTAATTCCAGAGTTTTTTATTTTGCAGAAAGCATCAAGTCAATAAGTAATCAATTAATTGTTTTTTATCAATCTGCTAAATCAATCACTCGAAATCAAGATGAAAAGGGTAAAATTAAATATTTAAATGATTTAGAAGAAGTCATATTTTCATTATTTGAATTTAAGAACTCAATAAATACGAAAGAGGTTAAAGTTGAAAAATATTTTGATGAAAGAATATCAAGTTTAATAGTGAATTCTATTTTGTATGGACTGAAAAATAAGATTTCTTTATCAGAAATGAAGTCTTTTGTGAGTTCTTTGAAAAAGAAAGGAAGTTTCGACTTGTCTGTAAAATTGAAAAGTCGAAACTTATATCGCTTATTGTTTAAGTATCAACTTTCGTTAAATATGGTTTTGTATATTAATAAATATCGAAAATGAAAATTTTAATATCAGGAGACTTTTGTCCTATTGGTCGCAATAGTCAATTTATAGAAGAAGGAAAATATTCCTCTTTATTTAATGGATTTGAAAATATAGTAAAGAATGTAGATTATGCAATAGTGAACCTTGAATGTCCTATAACAACTTCTACTACTGCCATTGAAAAAACAGGACCTTGCATCAAAACTGAAAATGTAAAGGTTTTTGATGCTTTAAAGTATGCAGGCTTTGATTTACTCACTTTAGCTAATAATCATATTCAAGATTATGGAACAAAAGGGGTTTTAGACACTATTGCTCATACCAAAGAATTTGGTTTTGATGTTGTTGGTGCGGGTGCGAATATTAGCGATGCTAAAAAAGCATTTATTAAAGAAATTAAAGGAATAAAAGTAGGCTTTATTAATATTGCAGAAAATGAATTTTGTGCAGCAACCGAACAAGATGCTGGTGCTTATACTTTTGATTTAATTGACAATTTGCAACAAATTGCTTTATTAAGAAAACAAGTAGATCAGCTTGTATTGATATATCATGGCGGAAGAGAGCATTATCAGCTGCCTACACCCGAACAAAGAAAAAGATTTAGATTTTTTATTGATCAAGGAGTGGATGCTATTGTAGCACATCATACACATTGTTTTAGTGGATATGAATATTACAATGATAAACCTATAGTTTATAGCTTAGGAAATTTTATCTTTGATTACAAAAAGAAATATCAAAAAGGAAAGTGGACTGAAGGCATGAGTGTGATTCTAAATTTAAAAGATAACAACTTTGAAGTTGAATTTATTCCTCATTTACAGGGTAGAGAAGATGATAGTACACTTAGAGTCTTGGAGGGAGATGAGAAAGTGAATTTTATAGAAAAGGTGAATGCATTGAGTGAAATTATACAAGATGATGTGCTTTTTATGAAAGAATGGAAGATGTATTTAAAAACGCAAGAAGCTTTTTATTTATCCAGTTTATATGTTAGAAATATTTATTTAAGGTATTTATTTATGAAGGGTGTTCTTCCAAAAAGATGGTTGAGAGGTAAGCATAACTTGTTGAATTTAAACCTCATGAGATGTGAAGCACATCATGAAATTTCAAAAGGAGTTTTAGAAAATTAATTATATTTATATGAAAATAGCAATTTTGTTTGATGAAGATAAAAAAGCACATTCTACCATTTGGAGTTTTCCATGGATAACATATTGTGAGGAAAATAATATTGAATATAATGTAGTTAATCCTTACGCTATAAAAGTAGTGGATGAATTGTTAGATTATGATATCATTCTATGGCATTTTAGTAACTATTCGCATACAGATATGTTAATGGCTAGAAATGTATTGTTTACTTTAGAAAAAAAAGGTAAGAAAGTTTTTCCATCAATAAATGATTCATGGCATTTTGATGACAAATTAGCTGAGACCTACCTTTTAGAAAGTGTGAATGCTCCTATTCCCTCTTCTTACTATTATTATAGCTTAAAAGATGTTGAAAATGCAATTTCAAATAATAGTTTTAACTTTCCTATTATAGCTAAATTAAGAAATGGTTCAGGCTCGCACAACGTTAAACTATTTAATAGTAAGAATGAGCTTTTGAATTATTCTAAAAAAATGTTTTCTAGTGGAATTAATAGTGCGCCAAGTTTAGTTTTTAAAGCATCATCCAATATAAAGTCAACTAAAAATCTTAGCACATTAATTAAAAGAGCAAAAAGAATTCCTGAGTTTTTAAGATCTTTATCCAATGCAAAGAAGTTCAATGTTGAAAGAGGTTATGTTTTCTTACAAGAATTTATACCAAATGATGGCTATGATTTGAAAATAGTTGTTGTAGGTGATAAATTGTCTTTTATAGGTAGAAATATTAGAAAAGGTGAATATAGAGCATCAGGCGGAGGAGATATTTTTTATGACAAAGATAAAGTTACAAATGACGTTATAGCAACAGCATTTAAAACTTCAGATATTTTAAACTTTAATTGTATGGGATATGATTATGTAGTAGATAAAAACACAGATAAAGGTAAAATAGTTGAAATTAGTTATGGTTTTTCTCATGAAGCCTTATTAGATGCAAAAGGTTATTTTGATAGAGAAGGAAAGTGGCATGAGGAGCCATTAAATGCACCATATGAGATATTAAGAAATATGATTAATCAGATATGATATTGGAGACTCCATAACTTTAGCAGATGAAAGTGAAGTATGTCATTGTGGTAATCACAATCCATTAATAATAGAAATCTTAGGAAGAATAGATGACTATATTTATTCTCCAGAAACTGGTAAAATTAATTTGGGTAATATTTCAAATACTTTAAAAGATACTTCTGGAATTAAAAGTTTTCAAGTCATTCAAAACTCTTTAGAAGCTTTAGATATTTACTTAGTGACGGATGCTACCGTTTACAATAAATCAGTAGAAAAAGTATTCTTGAAAAATTGGGAAGATAGAGTCGGAACTCAAATAAAAGTTCACATCCATCCTGTAGAAAATATACCTGTTGAATCAAGCGGTAAGTTTCGAATGGTTAAAAATAACATCAAACATCTGATTCAATAAAAAAAGGCCACCTGATAAGGTGGCCTTTTTTTTATCTGTGAAACTCCATGTGATTTAGTGTATATACGCACTCAGTTAACAGTAGGCAGACCTTTTTTGCCTATTCGTTTTCAGTAAAACGAATAGGCAACTTACCGGTTCAGGTCTATTTAATACCTTTCTTTGCACCTTTATAACGGAATTCAAATAGTAAAGAATATAAAACCTTTTTTATAAATTAAACTGCATTGACATTGTTTTAGAAATCAAAATAAAGCATGTTATGCAAATGTAATACATGTTGGTTTTTATGTATGTTTTTATTGTAGTTTGATTTCTTTTACTTTTGTGTCTGTTTCATTTGAGGAAAATGATTGAAGGGTTAAGATTTACTGACTTTTACACTTTATGGCTTCTGGCTTTATGTGTGATGCTATTTTTCAGACCAAAATCTGGAAAGGATAAACTGTGGGAAGTGTCGATGTATGTCTTGTTAGCTTTAGGAGTTCTAGGCATTTCTTTAAGATATTTATTTTTTAATGGTTTAGGAGATACTTCAACTTACGTCAATCATTTTTTATCAAAAGTACAAGGAGAACCTTCGCGATGGGAAAGCAGAGATTGTCTTTATGACGCCTTAACTTGGTTGACCATTAAAACCCAAAGTTTACCTTTTCATTTTATAAGTATCACTTTAATCATTTTACTTCCGATACTTTATTGGTCAAAAAAGCATTTTAATCAAGCCTATTGGGTAGTAGTAGTCTTATTTTTAGCACAGCCTTTTTTTATACCTTATGTCAACAATGGGATAAGATTTGGCATGGCTACTTCTATATTTTTATTAGCCTTAACGGTGAAAAATCAATGGTATAGACTCCTTTTAGCAGTTGCTGCTGTATTAATGCATGGAACCCTGTTATTGCCTTTCCTTGCGATGTATATAGTGCTGGTGTTTCCTAAAATTCGTTTAAAGTATTATATCATCGGTTCTTTAATCGCTAATGTATTGGCCTTTTTATTGCAATCTACATGGTACGATTACTTACTGAAT
>SMER01000154.1_pt1 | contig 14492 bp, 27 predicted proteins | sample 2456411 | NCBI WGS metagenome assembly SMER01 (sample SAMN10132597, study PRJNA489261) | soil metagenome | isolation source: day1 antibiotic-silt loam soil ammended with raw manure from dairy cow... | place: USA | collected 2015-05-01 | reverse complement strand
CGCCCCTACGGACAAGGAGCTATCGAAGGAGCCTTCTATCTCGCCCATATCGAAGGTAATGGCAGCAGCTGGTGCCGCCAGTGCTGTGGCTAAACTCACCGCGAAAGGTAACTTGGCCAAACGCCAAAGTTGCTTAGTTGTTGTCTTCATCATGCCGCTCCAGTGTTAATTATAATTATTAAAGCTATATTTTAAAAAAGCCAAACAAAACAACATTGCTTTTTTTTTGCCGTTAACAAGCAGTTGCCTGCTCGTCTCTGTTGTTATCGGCCTATCCCTGAACTGTCTTTTCTAAAGCTGTACTTAGCCTGCCACAAAAAAAACCGACTACAAAGTCACCAAATCATTAAACAAAGCCAATACAAAAGTGCCACACGCACGTATTTTTCTTATATTAAGCCCATAGGCCAAACCATGAAAGCCTATATATATCAATAGCTTGTACAAGGTTCATGCAAGTTAATAACAACTATTACTTTGTCTTGCGCGTCGCAATTACACAATCAGCATACGACCAAAGATGAACCCGTCATCCAGGCTATAAATTTTGGACATAAAAAAACCGAGCTAAAAAGCTCGGTTTTTTATAACGCTATAACTTATTAATCGTCAGCAACGACTTCGCCAGCAACTGGACGGTCGACTAACTCAACATAAGCCATAGGCGCGTTATCACCAGTACGGAAACCGCACTTTAGAATACGCACATAACCACCTGGACGCTCAGCATAACGCTTGCCTAGGTCATTAAACAATTTGCCGACCGCTTCTTTCGAGCGTGTGCGGGCAAAAGCTAAACGACGGTTAGCAACACTATCAACCTTGGCTAAAGTGATTAGCGGCTCTGCAACACGACGCAATTCTTTAGCTTTAGGCAATGTAGTTTTAATCAGTTCATGCTCGAACAGCGACACAGCCATGTTTTGAAACATGGCCTTGCGGTGGGCGCTTGTACGGCTCAGTTGACGGCCACTTTTACGATGACGCATGATTTAATTCCTTACCAAACACTCTAGTTCGGTGACTATAATGATTAGGCAGTCGCCTTATCATCCTTCTTCAAACTTGCCGGCGGCCAGTTATCTAGGCGCATACCGAGTGATAGACCGCGTTGAGCTAGTACGTCTTTAATTTCAGTTAAAGACTTTTTACCTAGGTTAGGTGTTTTAAGTAACTCAACCTCAGTACGCTGAATCAGGTCACCAATGTAATAGATGCTTTCAGCTTTCAAGCAGTTAGCCGAACGAACCGTTAGCTCAAGATCATCAACTGGTCTGAGTAATACCGGATCGACTTCGTCTTCGGGCTGCTCTTCAACCTGCTCAACCTCAGCCTGTAAGTCAACAAAAGCAGCCAACTGATGCTGCATAATTGTTGCACAGCGGCGAATTGCTTCTTCAGGATCCAAGGTACCATTGGTTTCTAATTCAATAACTAACTTGTCAAGGTCGGTACGCTGCTCAACCCGAGCATTCTCCACTACATAAGCTACGCGGCGAACTGGGCTGAAAGAAGCATCCAACTGCAAGCGACCAATGCTACGAGACTCGTCATCATCCGCAAAGCGGGTATCAGCTGGCTCATAACCACGACCACGAACAATTCGTAGCTTCATATTTAGCGCACCTTTCTCAGCCAGATTGGCAATAACGTGGTCGCCATTAACGATTTCCACATCATGATCCAGCTGAATATCGGCTGCAGTAACTACGCCCGGCCCTTTTTTGCTTAAGCTAAGTGTAACCTCATCACGACCGTGCATTATTACAGCCAAGCCTTTGAGGTTAAGCAGGATTTCAATCACATCTTCCTGCACACCTTCAATGGCGCTGTATTCATGTTCCACACCGTCGATCTCAACTTCAACAACAGCGCAACCAGGCATTGAAGACAAAAGGATACGTCTCAGTGCATTACCTAGAGTATGACCGAAGCCACGCTCTAGCGGCTCTAAGGAAATCTTAGAGCGCGTTGGGCTGATCGAGTCAACAACAATTTGACGAGGAGTTAGAAACTCATTTACCGAAATCTGCATGGATTCACCTATTTTCTTGCCCTTACTTAGAGTAGAGCTCGACGATCAGGCTCTCATTAATGTCTGCAGACAGATCAGTGCGCTCAGGAATATTCTTGAACACGCCAGACTTTTTCTCTGCATCAACATCAACCCACTCTACACGGCCACGTTGAGTGCATAACTCAAGCGCCTGGGCGATACGTAATTGATTTTTGGATTTTTCACGAACCGCAATCACATCACCTGGCTGTACCTGATAAGAAGGAATGTTTACCGTCTTACCATTGATACTGATCGCTTTGTGCGATACCAGCTGACGAGATTCAGCGCGAGTTGCACCAAAACCCATACGGTATACAACGTTATCCAAGCGGCACTCTAAAAGTTGCAGCAGGTTTTCACCCGTTGAACCTTTACGACGTGCAGCTTCAGTGTAGTAGTTAGCAAACTGACGCTCTAAAACACCGTAGATACGACGAACTTTTTGCTTTTCGCGCAACTGAGTACCGTACTCAGATAAACGACTGCGACGCTGACCATGCTGACCAGGTGCAGCTTCAAGATTACATTTAGATTCAATCGCGCGTGAGCCGCTCTTTAAGAAAAGATCTGTGCCTTCACGACGGGACAGTTTGCATTTTGGACCAATATAACGTGCCATTTTTAACCGTCTCCTTTACACGCGACGCTTCTTCGGCGGACGACAACCATTATGAGGGATTGGCGTCACGTCTGTGATGCTGGATATTTTATAGCCACAACCATTAAGAGCACGTACGGCAGACTCACGGCCTGGACCTGGACCCTTAACGTTGACTTCAAGATTTTTCAGACCGTATTCAAGTGCCGCTTGGCCTGCACGCTCTGCTGCAACCTGTGCAGCAAAAGGTGTACTCTTACGAGAACCGCGGAAACCTGAACCACCTGAAGTTGCCCATGAAAGAGCATTACCCTGACGGTCTGTGATTGTAACAATTGTATTATTAAAAGAGGCGTGGATATGGGCGATGCCATCAACCACGGTCTTTTTGACCTTCTTACGAGGACGAGCAGCTGCTTTAGCCATAATCAAATTCCTATTCTTAAACCAATGCTATTATCTGCGGATCGGCTTGCGCGGACCTTTACGGGTACGAGCGTTGGTTTTAGTGCGTTGACCACGAACAGGTAAGCTACGACGGTGACGCAGGCCGCGAAAGCAACCTAGGTCCATCAAACGCTTAATGTTCATGCTGACTTCACGACGTAGGTCACCTTCAGTAGTTAACTTGGCAACTTCTACGCGCAACTGTTCGATCTGATCTTCAGTCAGGTCTTGGATTTTTGCTGCTGGATTTACACCAGTCGCCGCACACAATTTCTGTGCAGAGGGGCGCCCTATACCGTAAATATAGGTCAGCGAGATAACAGCATGCTTGTTATCTGGAATGTTAACGCCTGCAATACGGGCCATTCAATCTAACTCCACTTGACAGCTACTTGTACCCTGGAAGCCAAGAACGAATACAAGTTATATAGCTGTAATTACATTACACTCACTAGCGCACTAGCTAGCAAGCAATAAACACAACACAATTAGCCTTGGCGCTGCTTGTGACGTGGCTCTGCCTTACAAATCACTCGAATAACACCTTCACGGCGAATGATTTTGCAATTACGGCAAAGTTTTTTAACCGATGCACGAACTTTCATCACACACTCCTAAGCCCTAAAGGCTAGCGCATCATACCGCCGCCGCCATAACCTTTAAGGTTTGATTTTTTCATTAGGGATTCGTACTGGTTAGAAACGAGGTGCGATTGTACTTGAGCCATAAAGTCCATGACAACCACTACCACGATCAATAACGATGTCCCACCAAGATAAAAAGGAACATTTGCCGCTACTACTAAGAATTGTGGTAACAAGCAAACTGCAGTCATATACAGCGAACCAAACACTGTTAAACGTGTAAGTACACCATCAATATAACGTGCTGACTGATCACCGGGACGAATACCGGGAATAAAAGCACCGGACTTCTTCAAGTTCTCCGCCACTTCTTTCGGGTTAAACATCAACGCTGTATAGAAGAAACAGAAGAAAATAATACCCGCACTAAACAAAATAATGTTTAACGGCTGCCCGGGAGCTAAAGACTGGGAAATATCCGACAACCAGCCCATGCTTTCTGACTGACCAAACCATTGCCCTAATGACGCTGGGAACAGCAAGATACTACTAGCAAAAATTGCAGGAATTACGCCCGCCATGTTGACCTTCAACGGCAAGTGGCTTTGCTGTGCAGCAAAAACTTTACGTCCCTGCTGACGCTTAGCGTAGTTCACCGTAATACGGCGCTGACCACGCTCAATAAAGACCACAAAACCAATAATGGCAACAGCGATTAAAGCCACAACAATCAGAGCGATAATATTAATATCACCTTGACGCGCAGACTCAAATGACTGACCTATAGCACCTGGCAAACCAGCCACAATACCAGCAAATATAAGCATCGAAATGCCGTTGCCGATACCGCGCTCTGTAATTTGCTCACCTAACCACATCAAGAACATTGCCCCAGCTACAAAAGTAGTAATAGCAATGAAATAGAAGTTAAAGGCGGTGTTAAAGGCAACTCCTTGACTCGCTAAGCCCATCGACATGCCAAAAGCCTGTACCAATGACAGCACCAAGGTGCCGTAACGGGTGTACTTGCTGATTTTACGTCGACCGGCTTCGCCTTCTTTTTTCAACTGAGCTAGCTGTGGGCTGACCGCGGTCATGAGCTGCATGATAATAGAGGCCGAAATATACGGCATAATACCTAATGCAAAAATACTCATGCGCTCCAGTGCACCACCAGAAAACATGTTGAACAGGCTGAGTATGGTTCCCTCATTCTGTCTAAACAAATCTGCTAAGCGATCTGGGTTAATACCGGGCACAGGAATATGTGCGCCAATACGATAAACGATGATTGCTAAGATTAAGAAGCGCAAGCGTGCCCAGAGTTCGGACAAACCAGCACCGCCTAATGCAGGGAGAGAACCTTGCTTTGCCATTTATTCCTCGACTTTTCCGCCAGCTGCGATGATAGCTTCGCGAGCGCCTTTGGTAGCTGCAACACCCTGAAGGGTGACAGCACGGCCAACTTCGCCGGATAGCATTACTTTTACGCTTTTGACATTTAAGCCAATAACGTTTGCTTCTTTCAAAGTAAGCAGCGTTACTAAATCACCATCCACTTTAGCCAGCTCTGAAGTACGAACTTCAGCGCGACTTAAGGATTTCAATGAAGTAAAACCAAACTTTGGCAAACGACGGTACAAAGGCTGTTGACCACCCTCGAAACCTGGCGCAACTTTACCGCCAGAACGTGAAGTCAAGCCTTTGTGACCACGACCTGCAGTTTTACCTGAACCGCTACCAATACCACGACCCAAGCGTGTTTTGCTTGGACGCGAACCTGGTGCTGAACGTAAATCGTTTAATTGCATGATTTAGCCCTCCACACGGAGTAAGTAGTAAGCCTTATTGATCATGCCGCGATTTTCCGGGGTATCCAGAACCTCAACGGTGTGATTAATACGACGCAGGCCTAAGCCGCGCACACAGGCTTTATGGCTTTGTATACGTCCATTAGTGCTCTTAACTTGAGTCACTTTAATTTTAGCTTGCGACATGGTTAAAGAATCTCCTCGACACTTTTGCCACGCTTAGCAGCAATTGCAGCAGGGGATTGCATGTTCTTCAGACCTTTAAAGGTCGCCTGAACAACGTTAACTGGGTTAGTAGAACCATAGCACTTGGCTAATACGTTCTGCACTCCAGCAACTTCCAACACTGCGCGCATAGCACCGCCAGCAATTACACCCGTACCTTCAGAAGCAGGCTGCATGTATACATCCGATGCACCATGGTTTGCTCTGATTGGGTACTGCAGCGTGGTGCCGTCCAATTCAACTTGAATCATATTGCGGCGCGCTGCTTCCATTGCTTTTTGAATAGCAGCTGGTACTTCGCGGGACTTGCCACGGCCATAACCAACACGTCCATTACCATCACCAACTACAGTCAGTGCGGTAAAGGTGAAGATACGACCACCTTTAACTGTTTTAGCTACACGATTTACTTGGACTAATTTCTCAATGTAGCCTTCATCGCGACTTTCATCACGCTTATCGCGTCTTTGCTCGTGATTTGACATAAATTAGAACTCCAGCCCGCCTTCACGAGCAGCATCAGCCAGTGCTTGCACACGGCCATGGTACTTAAATCCAGAACGGTCAAAAGCAACCTGGCTTATGCCCGCAGCTTTAGCACGCTCAGCAATAAGCTGACCCACTTTTTTGGCTGCTTCGATATTTCCAGTGGCTTGTTCACGCAACTGTTTATCTAAAGTTGACGCGCTTGCTAGCACCTTTTGTCCATCTGCTGAGATGACTTGCGCATAAATATGCTGCGAAGAACGGTGCACGCAAAGGCGAACAACTTCGAGCTCGCGCATTTTTAAGCGTGCTTTACGAGCGCGACGTATTCTTGAAACTTTTTTATCGTTCATTTTGCTTGGCCCTATTTCTTCTTAGCTTCTTTACGAAGTACTACTTCATCAGCGTAGCGTACACCCTTACCTTTGTAAGGTTCTGGACGACGGAACTCGCGGATTTCAGCAGCAACCTGACCTAACACCTGCTTATCGATACCACGAATCAAAATATCAGTAGCGCTAGGTGTTTCTGCGGTTACACCCTCAGGCAATTGATATTCGATTGGGTGTGAGAAGCCCAAAGATAGGTTGAGTACTTTACCTGCTGCTTGAGCACGAAAACCAACACCAACTAGCTGTAATTTACGCTCGAAGCCTTGGCTAACACCGGTAACCATGTTGTTAATCAGTGCGCGCGTTGTTCCAGCCATAGCACGTGATTGCTGATCGCCATTACGCGGAGCAAAACGTAGCTCACCAGAATCCTGGGTAACTTCTACTGCTGGATGTAAATTCATTTGCAAAGTGCCTTTAGCACCTTTCACCGAAACTTCCTGACCGTTAAGCTTGAACTCAACGCCAGCTGGAAGTTTAACGGGGTTATTAGCAATTCTTGACATGCCTACTCCCCTTAGAAAACGCTACAAAGAACTTCGCCACCGATACCTGCAGCTCGCGCAGCTCTATCTGTCATCACACCTTTACTGGTAGAGACAATAGCTACACCTAAACCTGCACGCACTCTCGGTAACTGATCAACGGATTTGTACTGACGCAAGCCAGGACGACTTACACGCTTCAGTTCTTCAATAACCGGACGGCCTTCGAAATATTTTAATTCGATGGACAACAGAGGCTTAGCATCTCCGCTGATCTGATAGTCTGTGACGTAACCTTCAGTCTTCAACACTTCAGCCACTGCAGCTTTTAGTGATGAAGAAGGCATGCTAACAACAGATTTTTCAGCCATCTGGGCATTACGGATACGAGTCAGCATATCTGCTAACGGGTCCTGCATACTCATGGGCTTTTAACTCCTAGATTAATAAAACCAGCTGATCGCTGGTTACACGCACAAGAAAACACTAGCTCTTGTGAGCCGAGCATTTTAATGATTCTTTACAGACGAAGCAAGCCCCGATTGGGGCTTGTTCGTTTTTTTTCGATTTCGCTTGGATTACCAGCTAGATTTAACTAAACCTGGTACATCTCCACGCATCGCTGCCTCACGCAACTTGTTGCGGCCTAAGCCAAACTTACGGTAAACACCGTGAGGACGGCCGGTTACGCGACAACGGTTACGCAAACGCGCGGCGCTTGCGTCACGTGGTTGCTTTTGTAAAGCAACTTGCGCATCCCAACGTTCTTCTTCAGTTGACTTAGGATTAGCAATAGTTGCTTTAAGGGCAGCACGTCTTTCGGCGTACTTGGCAACCGTTTGCTGACGCTTCAGCTCACGATTAATCATACCTTTCTTAGCCATGAGCTAGTCCTCAGTTACGGAATGGGAATTTGAAGCCGGACAATAGTGCACGCCCTTCTTCATCGTTACGCGCTGTAGTAGTTAGAGTAATATCTAAACCACGTAGTGCGTCGATCTTGTCGTAATCAATTTCCGGGAAAATGATTTGCTCTTTAACACCCATGCTGTAGTTACCGCGACCGTCAAACGAACGTGGATTTAAACCACGGAAGTCACGTACACGTGGCAGGGAAATTGAGAGCAAACGATCCAGGAACTCATACATGCGATCGTTACGCAGCGTAACTTTAACCCCAATCGGCCAGCCGTCACGGATTTTAAAACCCGCGATTGACTTACGTGAATAAGTCACAATCGGCTTTTGACCAGTGATTTTTTCAAGGTCTGCAACAGCGTTTTCAATAACCTTTTTGTCAGTTACTGCCTCGCCCAGACCCATGTTAAGTGTAATCTTTGTTACACGCGGAACTTCCATTACGTTGCTAAGCTTAAGCTCTTCTTTAATCTTAGGTGCAATTTCTTTCCGAAAAATTTCTTTCAATCGTGCCATGGTTATTTACCTAGCCGCCTCAAGCCTGGACCGGTTTATTGGTCGACTTGAAAACACGAATTTTCTCGCCACCCTCAACTTTGAAACCTACGCGATCTGCTTTGTTGGTTTCGCTATTGAAAATAGCCACGTTTGAAGCATGGATTGGTGCTTCTTTCTCGACGATACCGCCTTGTTGTCCGGACATCGGATTAGGCTTGGTATGACGCTTGACCATATTAACGCCAGCCACGAGTACGCGACCGTCTGCTAATATTTTCTGCACCTTACCACGTTTGCCTTTATCCTTGCCGGCGATGACGATGATCTCGTCGTTACGACGAATCTTTTGCATGACGGCTACTCCTTACAGCACTTCAGGCGCCAGTGAGACGATTTTCATAAACTTCTCTGTACGAAGTTCACGCGTCACTGGTCCGAAGATGCGGGTACCGATTGGCTCTTGCTTGTTGTTTAACAACACAGCAGCATTGCCATCGAAACGAATGATTGAACCATCTGGGCGACGTACACCATGAGCGGTACGTACAACCACAGCGGTCATTACCTGGCCCTTTTTAACTTTACCACGTGGAATTGCTTCCTTAACGGTGACCTTAATGATGTCTCCGATACGGGCATAGCGACGGTGTGAACCACCTAGAACCTTAATACACATTACACGACGTGCACCGCTGTTATCAGCGACATCGAGCATAGATTGAGTCTGAATCATAAAATCTCTCCGACCCTAGGTCCTAAACAACTTCTACGCGTTCGACAACTTCAACCAAAGCCCAAGACTTAGTCTTAGATTGTGGACGGGTTTCACTAATAGTGACCTTGTCGCCCACTTGGCATTGATTGGTTTCATCGTGCGCGTGCAGTTTTGTCGAACGCTTAAGATATTTACCGTACACAGGGTGCTTGACGCGACGCTCGATGAGCACGGTGATTGTTTTATCCATTTTGTCACTGACAACACGACCCGTCAGTGTACGAATAACTTTCTGAGCTTCAGCCATGATTAGTTACCTGCCTTCTGGTTGAGCACAGTTTTAACGCGGGCAATATCGCGTCTAACTTGTGTGAGCAGGTGCGACTGCGACAACTGACCAGTGGCTTTTTGCATACGCAAATTAAACTGATCACGCAATAATTGCAGCAATTGCTCTTTGAGTTGCTCTACTGTTTTTTCACGAAGTTCGTTAGCTTTCATCACATCACCGTCCGCTTAACAAAAGATGTTGCGACAGGCAATTTAGCAGCAGCTAAAGCAAAAGCTTCACGCGCCAATTCTTCTGTAACACCTTCAATCTCGTAAAGTACTTTTCCGGGTTGAATCAAAGCTACCCAATACTCTACTGAACCTTTACCTTTACCCATACGTACTTCTAAGGGCTTCTTGGTAATTGGTTTGTCAGGGAAAACGCGAATCCAGATTTTACCGCCACGCTTAACGTGACGCGTAAGGGCACGACGGCCGGCTTCAATCTGACGCGCAGTGAGTCGACCACGACCAGTAGCTTTAAGAGCATACTCGCCGAAGCTAACCTTGCTTCCGCGTTGAGCTAGACCACGGTTGTGGCCTGTCATCATCTTGCGGAACTTCGTACGCTTTGGTTGTAACATGTTGCGTACTCCTTAACGTGCAGCTTTTTTACGTGGCGCTGGTGATGTTGGTTTGGTTTCTTCTGTACGGCCGCCAATAACTTCGCCCTTAAAGATCCAAACTTTCACACCAATCACACCGTAAGTGGTGTGCGCCTCATAGGTGGCATAATCGATATCAGCGCGCAGCGTGTGCAACGGCACACGGCCTTCGCGATACCATTCTGTACGTGCAATTTCAGCACCACCAAGACGACCGCTCACTTGGATTTTGATGCCTTTGGCACCAATGCGCATTGCGTTTTGTACCGCGCGCTTCATAGCACGACGGAACATTACACGGCGCTCCAGCTGCTGAGCTACGCTCTGAGCAACGAGCATACTGTCGAGCTCCGGCTTGCGGATCTCTTCAATATTGATGTGCACGGGCACACCCATTTTCTTGGTCAGGTCCTGACGCAGCTTTTCAACATCCTCACCTTTCTTCCCGATAATGATTCCAGGACGAGCAGTGTGGATGGTAATGCGTGCTGTCTGAGCCGGACGAGCAATCTCGATACGGCTAACGGACGCGTTTTTTAGTTTGTCGAATAGATACGCACGAGCTTCTAAATCGGCATTTAAGTAGTCAGCATAATTTTTGCTGTCTGCATACCAAACCGATGCGTGATCCTTGACTATACCCAGGCGTATGCCTATGGGATGTACTTTCTGACCCATCTGTTCAACTCCGTTACTTGTCTGCGACCTTGACAGTGATATGGCAAGACCGCTTGATGATACGATCTGCACGGCCTTTGGCACGTGGTCTGATACGCTTCATCGAACGCCCTTCGTTAACAAAGACTGTTGAGACGCGTAAATCGTCAACATCAGCACCTTCGTTATGCTCGGCATTGGCTATCGCAGATTCAAGCACTTTTTTAATAATCTCAGCAGCTTTTTTGCTGCTGAAAGTTAGTAGGTTGAGCGCTTCATCTACTTTCTTCCCGCGAATTTGGTCAGCAACCAAACGGGCTTTTTGGGCAGAAATGCGAGCGCCCGATAACTTTGCGGCTACTTCCATCATCTCACCCCTTAACGCTTGCCTTTTTTGTCTGCAACGTGACCACGATAGGTACGTGTTGCAGCAAATTCGCCTAACTTATGACCAACCATATCTTCACCGACCAACACAGGTACATGCTGACGACCGTTGTGAACTGCAATAGTTAGACCAACCATCTGCGGTAGAATCATTGAGCGACGTGACCAAGTTTTCACTGGTTTACGATCGTTCTTTTCAACCGCAGTCTCAACCTTCTTTAACAGGTGAAGGTCAATAAATGGACCTTTCTTAAGAGAACGTGACATTTGTTATCCTCAATTATTTACGGCGATGAACGATCATCTTGTTCGTACGCTTGTTAGTACGGGTCTTGCCACCCTTAGTCGGGCGACCCCATGGAGTAACTGGATGACGACCACCTTTAGTACGGCCTTCACCACCACCATGCGGGTGATCAACTGGGTTCATCGCAGCACCACGTACGTTTGGACGAATACCCGCCCAACGTGAAGCACCAGCCTTGCCTAAAGAGCGCAAGAAGTGTTCATGGTTTGAAACTTCGCCTAAAGTTGCGCGACATTCGGCTAATACTTTACGCATTTCACCTGAACGTAAACGCAGAGTAACGTAAGCTCCATCACGTGCAATCAACTGAGCGGAAGTACCTGCAGAGCGTGCCATTTGCGCACCCTTACCTGGCTTAAGCTCAATACCGTGAATGGTAGAACCTACTGGTATGCTACGCAGCGGTAAAGTGTTACCCGCTTTGATAGGCGCATGATCGCCTGACAGCAACTGCTCGCCAGCACTAACACCCTTAGGTGCTAAAATGTAGCGACGCTCACCGTCTGCATACTTAAGCAATGCAATGTGTGCACTGCGGTTTGGATCGTACTCTAAGCGTTCAACAGTCGCAGGGATGCCGTCTTTGTTACGACGAAAATCGATAATACGATATTGTTGCTTGTGACCACCACCAATGTGACGAGTGGTAATACGACCATTATTATTGCGGCCACCGGTTTTAGTTTTCTTTTCCAGCAGCGGCGCATAAGGAGAGCCTTTGTGCAGCTCCTTATTGACTACGCGAACGACAAAACGGCGTCCAGCAGAAGTCGGCTTGCTTTTAACAATTGCCATGATACACCTCTACTTATTCAGCACTGCTAGTGAAGTCAATGTCTTGACCGGGCTGTAGGGCGATATAGGCTTTTTTCCAGTCCTTACGCTTACCCAGTCCACGCGCTGTACGCTTAGTCTTACCGTCAACTTTAACGGTATTAACATCAGCTACTTTCACTTCGAACAGGGCTTCTACAGCAGTTTTAATTTCCAGCTTGGTTGCATCAATCGCAACTTTAAATACAAACTGGTTTTTGCCATCGGCTAACATAGTCGCCTTCTCGGAGATATGTGGGCCAAGTAGCACTTTAAATACGCGTTCCTGGTTCATCCCAATAACTCCTCAAACTTTTTAATGGCTGATACAGTCATCAGAACCTTTTCATAAGCGATTAGGCTTACTGGGTCTGAGCCTTGCACATCAAGCACATCCACATGAGGAAGGTTACGTGCAGCCAAATAAAGATTTTGCTCAATGTCTTCGGAAACAATTAATACATTCTGCAAATCCAAAGCATTCAGTTTTTCAACCAAATCCTTAGTCTTAGGTGCACCAACTGCAAACTCTTCAACAACGACTAGACGATCTTGGCGAACCAGCTCAGACAAGATCGAACGCATCGCAGCGCGATACATCTTTTTGTTCAACTTCTGAGAGTGATCCTGTGGGCGTGCAGCAAATGTTGCACCACCCCCACGCCAAATCGGGGAACGGATTGTACCGGCGCGTGCGCGACCAGTACCCTTCTGACGCCATGGCTTACGACCACCACCAGACACTTCAGAACGGGTTTTTTGTTTTTTACTGCCTTGGCGACCACCAGCCATGTAGGCTACAACGGCTTGGTGAACAAGAGTCTCGTTAAATTCGCCGCCAAAAGTACGCTCACAAACATCAATTGCTTGGGCGCCATTTACATTTACTTGCATTTCGGCACTCCCTCTTAACCGCGACCTTTAGTGGTTGGACGAACGATAACATCACCGCCAGTAGCGCCAGGAACAGCACCTTTTACAAGCAATAAATTACGCTCAGCATCAACACGAACGATTTCTAAGGACTGAACAGTCTTACGCTCAGCACCCATGTGGCCAGACATTTTCTTGCCTTTAAATACACGTCCTGGTGTTTGGCACTGACCAATGGAGCCCGGAACACGGTGCGAGACAGAGTTACCGTGAGAGGCATCCTGACCAGCAAAATTCCAGCGCTTAATGGTACCGGCGAAGCCCTTACCTTTTGACTGACCCGTCACATCAACGATTTGACCAGCAGTAAAGATTTCAGCTGTTAATTGGTCGCCAGCTTGGTACTCGCCTTCTTCAAGGCGAAACTCCAATACTTTGCGGCCAGCTGCAACGCCAGCTTTAGCAAAATGACCTGCCTGCGCTTTAGTAACGCGAGAAGCACGACGCTCACCCACAGTTACCTGAACAGCACGGTAGCCATCAGTTTCTTCTGACTTAACCTGAGTAATACGATTCGGCTCCACTTCAATTACAGTGACCGGAATCGAGATACCCTCTTCGGTGAAAACACGGGTCATACCGCACTTACGACCGACTAAACCTATTGTCATATTAGGACCTCATTTGTGTACGGGGCTCTCACCCGCTATGGCCGCCCATTTCAGAGCGTTACACGACTAAAACGGATGTTTTAGCCGAGGCTGATCTGTACTTCCACACCAGCTGCCAGATCAAGTTTCATCAACGCATCAACAGTTTTATCTGTTGGCTGGACAATATCCAGTACGCGTTTATGTGTGCGAATTTCGTACTGATCACGCGCGTCTTTGTTGACGTGCGGCGATACCAGAACGGTAAAACGCTCTTTGCGAGTCGGCAATGGGATTGGACCACGCACCTGAGCCCCAGTTCTTTTCGCGGTTTCCACGATTTCTTGGGTAGATTGATCAATCAGGCGATGATCAAATGCCTTCAACCGAATACGGATTTGTTGATTCTGCATTTTGACCTCAGACTCTTGTTTAGCTACCTATTAAGTAGCGCGCACCTATTAAAAGGAGGCGCAATTCTAATAGCCTCTAAACAACATGTCAACAACAATAGAAAAGCCCCCTGAACGGGGGCTTTATTAATTAACAAAAATTAAGCAATAATTTTTGCTACAACACCAGCACCAACGGTACGGCCACCTTCGCGAATTGCGAAGCGTAGACCTTCTTCCATGGCGATTGGGTTGATCAG
>SMER01000150.1_pt1 | contig 14628 bp, 14 predicted proteins | sample 2456411 | NCBI WGS metagenome assembly SMER01 (sample SAMN10132597, study PRJNA489261) | soil metagenome | isolation source: day1 antibiotic-silt loam soil ammended with raw manure from dairy cow... | place: USA | collected 2015-05-01 | reverse complement strand
TATCCGATTGACACGGATTACGGCGGACGAGATAACAGGGACGGATGATAAAGCAGGCTTGATAGAAAGGTATTTCACTTTGTCACCGGATGACACCACTTGCCTGCAGGATATTGAATTGGGAGCAGACAGGCTTCGCATTGGCAGTAAACACGTATGTCTGCATACGCTGTCAGACGTGGAGGATCTGTCGGGACGTATCGGGACGGATATGCGGTACGAAAAGCTTTCTACCGACCGTTCCGATTGTCGTCTCTCCTTTGCTGCTCCTGTTGGTTTACTGTTATCCTGCGATCATATCTACAACCAATATCTGTTTATCGAGGATAGTGCGGAGAATCTGCGCCGATTTGAGAAGAACGCAAGAAACATGCAGTCGCTATCACGATATTCCAGAGGCAATCAAATCAACAAAGAGTGGATTGATCAATACCTGAATGAGGCTCACTCGCTGGGTCTGACATCAATCAGGGCACATTTTAATGTGATGGCTTGGGATGAAGACAGAGAGAAACTGAAAGCTATCCGCAACGAAGTGGGCAGCCAGCTGGCTCTAATGGAGTGTAAGCCGCGACACAACACGGTGGATGCCGCCACGCTCTACTGGGCTGGCATGCCGGGTAACAGCGGAGATTTTCCTTCGGAAGAGTCGTTTTATACTTTTATAGAACCCGCTTTATGTTTCTTCACAGGTGAAACGAATTATCGCTCTTCTCCTTCTCCGTTCGGCATTAAGATGTGCGACCGCATCAGCGGAAAACCGTTGCATGTGGATATTTCCGATTTGCCGATGAAAAAGGGAATCATCTCCAACCGGAATAAATTTGTGCTTGGTCCTTCCGGCAGCGGAAAGTCTTTTTTTATGAATCACATGGTGCGGCAATACTGGGAACAGGGTACGCACGTTGTCCTTGTGGATACCGGAAACAGTTATCAGGGGCTTTGCGAAATGATACGACGCAAAACCAAAGGTGAGGATGGAATTTATTTTACCTATACGGAAGAAAACCCCATCAGCTTCAATCCTTTTTACACTGATGATTACGTCTTTGATGTGGAGAAAAAAGACAGCATTAAAACACTGCTCCTGACACTTTGGAAAAGCGATGAAGATAAGGTCAGCAAAACGGAATCGGGTGAGCTGGGAAGTGCTGTCAGTACTTACGTGGAGCTCATCCAAAAGGACAGAACGATTGTCCCCTGCTTCAACACCTTTTATGAGTTTATGCGTGATGATTACAGGCGGGAGATGGAGGAACGGGAAATCAAGGTCAGCCGAGAGGATTTTAATATCGAAAATATGCTGATTACCATGAGGCAGTATTATCGTGGGGGAAGATACGATTTTTTGCTGAACTCGACAGAAAACATCGACTTGCTCTCCAAAAGTTTCATCGTATTTGAGATTGACAGCATCAAGGAGAATAAGGAGCTCTTTCCGGTGGTCACCATCATCATCATGGAAGCTTTTATCAACAAATTAAGGCGTTTAAAGGGTGTCCGAAAACAGCTGATTGTGGAAGAGGCATGGAAAGCGTTGTCATCGGAAAATATGGCTGCTTACATGCAGTATATGTACAAGACGGTAAGAAAGTATTTCGGGGAAGCAATCGTGGTAACTCAAGAGGTGGATGATATTATTTCATCACCGATTGTAAAGGAGGCGATCATCAGCAACAGCGACTGCAAAATCCTTCTGGATCAGCGCAAGTTTATGAACCGATTCGATGTGATTCAAACTCTTCTGGGATTGACCGAAAAGGAGAAAGGACAGATTCTTTCCATCAACATGGCAAACAATCCCAACCGTAAATATAAAGAGGTCTGGTTTGGACTGGGAGGAGTTCAATCGGCAGTTTATGCCACAGAGGTCTCCATGGAGGAGTATTACACATTCACAACGGAGGAGTTGGAAAAAACAGAGGTGCAGCGTAAAGCCGAAGAGCTGGGAGGCAACTATGAACTGGCCATCAAACAAATTGCTGAAAGCAAACGGGAATAGACATATAAACAACAAACAATTTAAAAGTCAAAAATATGAAACAAGTCCTTTTATGCCTGGCAGTGGGCTTATCGCTATTTACTTTTCAGGCAAAAGCACAATGGGTGGTAACTGATCCTTCAAATTTGGTGCAGAACATCACCAGCGCAGTTCAGGGTACTACCACAGCTACCAACATGATAAAGAACTTGCAGGAAAGTGTCAAAATATATCAGCAGGGCAAAGAATATTACGATGCGTTAAAATCAGTTCACAATCTCATAAAGGATGCACGTAAGGTGAAACTGACCATTGAAATGATCAGTGAGATTACTGATATCTATGTGACCGGCTTCAACCAGATGTTAAGCGATCCCAATTTCACCGTGAATGAACTATCGGCTATTTCTGCCGGATATGCCAAGCTGCTTTCTGAAGGAGGTGCTCTTGTTACTGACCTTAAGAATGTGGTGACTACAAGCAGCGGTTTTTCTCTTTCCGACAAGGAGCGCATGGATATAGTGGATGAGATTTATACTAAAATGCTTGAATACAGGAATCTGACAAAATATTTCACGCAAAAGAGTATTTCTGTTTCTTTCATACGTGCAAAGGAAAAGAATGACACGGACAGGGTGCTTGCTCTTTATGGCAATCCGTCCGAAAGATATTGGTAATTATAAACAGTCAGTTATGGATTTTGACAATTTGCATCAGATTTTGGCAAATCTCTACCAAGAGATGCTGCCTCTTTGCGGTAATATGATTGGTATAGCCAAAGGTTTGGCAGGATTGGGGGCATTATTTTATGTCGCATATCGGGTTTGGCAGGCGTTGAGCCGTGCAGAACCGATTGATGTGTTTCCGTTGCTTCGTCCTTTTGCCATCGGCTTGTGCATCATGTTTTTCCCGACAATTGTTCTGGGCACCATCAATGCAGTGATGAGTCCTGTGGTTAAAGGGACACACAGTATTCTTGAAACTCAGACAATGGACATGAAGGAACATCAGAGGAAAAAGGATGAATTAGAGTATGCCGCACGTGTACGTGAGGGAAAAGCATGGCTTGTAGATGATGAAGTATATGACCAGAAAATGAAGGATATGGGCATTTTGCATGCTCCGGAAATAATCAGCATGTGGGGAGAAAGATTGTGGTATGATATCAAAGCATGGTTTCGTGAAGTCGTTCGGGATTTCTTTGTGTTGCTGTTCAATGCGGCGGCGCTGACAGTGGATACGATACGGACTTTCTTTCTTATCGTGCTCTCCATTTTAGGACCGATAGCTTTTGCCTTTTCTGTCTATGACGGTTTTCACAGCACATTGACGCATTGGCTGGCACGCTACATAAGTATCTATTTGTGGCTTCCTATATCCGATCTCTTTTCGGCTGTGCTGGCACGCATACAGTCATTGATGTTAGAAACAGACCTGCAACAGCTTAGCGATCCCAATTTCATTCCTGATGGTTCCAACGGTGTTTATATCGTTTTTCTGATTATCGGAATCATCGGGTATTTTACCATTCCAACGGTTGCAGGATGGATTATTCAGTCGGGCGGTGCAGGGGCATTTGGAAGTGCAGTCAATAAAACGGCAGCAAAAGCGGGTGGTATTGCCGGCGGTGTAGCCGGTTCGGTAGCAGGGAATGTAGGCGGTCGTCTGCTGGGAAGATAAGCCGCATATAAATCAATCATTAACCAATAGAAAAATGGAATTTAAAAGTTTAAGGAATATAGAATCAAGCTTCCGTCAGATACGGCTTTTTACTATTGTATTTGTGGCGTTGTGCGCCGCAGTTACAGGGTATGCCTTGTGGAACTCATACAGTTTTGCAGAGGCTCAACGGCAGAAAATATATGTGCTGGATGGTGGTAAATCACTGATGCTGGCACTCTCACAGGATTTGTCACAAAACCGGCCAGTGGAAGCAAGGGAGCATGTGAAACGTTTTCACGAACTGTTTTTTACGCTTTCTCCCGATAAGAGCGCAATCGAATCAAATATCAACCGGGCTTTCTTTCTTGTGGACAAAAGTGCTTTCCGATATTATCAGGATATGCAGGAGAAGGGATATTACAACAGGATTGTATCGGGCAACATCAATCAGTCTATTCAAATTGATTCAATATCGTGCAATTTTGAAGTATATCCCTATAAGGTGGTTACCTATGCCAAACAGATGATTATAAGAGCCAGCAATGTGACGGAAAGGAATTTGATCACCCGTTGTGGCCTGATAAACTCTTTGCGCTCCGACCACAATCCGCACGGGTTTATGATGGAGCGTTTTGAGATTATCGACAATAAAGATTTACGGGTTTTAGACAGATAAAGATATGATAAAGAAATTCATTAAAAAGGTAAACAGGTTGCAGGATTGGATAGATGCGGGCATTCAGAAAATGGAGGAGCGTACTTCTCCAAAAAGAAAGGTGTTTATCCTGCTGAGCCTGTTTGTCATCTTTGGCAGTGTCTCTATCTATATGACTATTTCATCGGTTTACAATCTGGGTAAAAACAGAGGGAGACAGATAGAAATTGAACATATACACAGGCTGGAGTTAGAACAAAGAAGCACAAAGGATAGTATAACCTATAAAAACAATATGCGCTATGAGTATGGAAAAAGAGGGCAATGAACCGATTCAGGAGGTTGCCGAAGTTAAACAGGAAACTGAAAAGGAGAAACCGAAGCAGGATGTCAAACCCAAAAGGGAGCTTACCCCACAGGAAATACAACGGCGGAAAAAGATGCTTGTATATCCTTTGTTCTTCCTGATTTTCATTGGGGCGATGTGGCTGATATTTGCTCCTTCAAAAAGCAAGGATAAACAATTGCCCGACGGATTTAACTCCGACCTGCCCGTGCCAAAAGATGAAGCAATCATCGCTGATAAACGGGCGGCTTATGAGCAGGAGTCGCAAAGGGGAAAAGAGGAGGAGAAAAGGCGTAGTCTGCAGGATTTTGCTTTTATGCTCTCGGAGGAGGAAAACAGCAGGGAAAATACAACGGCTGATTCTCCCGAATTTACAGATGCTTATGCCAACAGGGAATCTTCCCTGAATACAATTCAATCTTCTTCGTATGCCTATCAGGATGTGAACAGACAACTGGAACACTGGTATGATCGGGAAGCAACCGAGATGGATGAACAGGCTCAACTTGAGTTGCAGTGGCGGATTCAGGAGCTGGAACGGAAGCTGGAAGCGGTGGAGAACAGCAAAAGTAGCACAGATGAACAACTGGAGCTGATTGAAAGATCTTACGCTATTGCTTCCAGGTATATGCCCGGTCATGACGGGCAGGGCGCAGACAGCGACAACTCCGTACAAAGCAGTGCGCGTATCAGCAGTATGCGTGAGAAAGTGGTGGCTGAACCTGTTTCACAGGTAAGGAGCAATATGGTTTCATTGCTGGCGGCTCCGCTTGATAACGATGAGTTTATGGAGCAGTACGGCAAACCCCGAAATATGGGTTTTATCACAGCTGCAGGAGGTGAAACATTCGCTGCTAAGAATGCCATCCGTGCTTCTGTTTATCAAACGGTAACATTATCGGATGGAAAGAATTTACAATTACGCCTGCTGGAACCGATACAGGCGGGAAGCTTTTTGATTCCTGCAAATACGGTGCTGACCGGTAGCGCAAAGATAGGTGCTGAACGGCTTTTGATTGCCATTTCTTCTATACAGTATGATAACAATGTGATTCCTGTTGAACTAAAGGTTTATGATATGGACGGCATCGAGGGGATTTCTGTTCCAAGCTCAGCTGAACTGAATGCCGTTAAGGAAATTGCTGCCAATATGGGCACACAAATGGGTTCTTCCATTACGATTACAAGCGATGCGGGTTCTCAGCTTGCGGCTGATTTGGGGCGCAGCACCATTCAGGGTGCATCACAATACATAAGCAGAAAAATGCGTGAGGTAAAAGTTACACTGAAGGCAAACTATAATGTGTTGCTGCTTCCGCAATAAAATATAAACAGGATATATGTCTGTCAATAAAAGTTCAAATCATTCACAGTTACAAACATTTAAAATAAATTTCTTATGAAACAATTTCTTATTACGCTCGCTCTTGCAGGGTGTTTCTTTGTGGCAAATGCACAGGAAGCAGTGCAGGACAACAAACAGGAAACAGAGCAGTCTGGCTCTGCTTCTACAGGTGATTATTTTGAGGGTCTGACAAGACCACTGACCTTTAACCGGATGATACCTCCTTATGCGCTGGAGGTGACATTTTCAAAAACAGTACACATCATTTTCCCTTCTGCAATCCGTTATGTGGATTTGGGCTCTGCCGACCTGCTGGCGGCAAAGGCTGACGGTGCAGAAAATGTTCTTCGCGTGAAGGCTGCATTACGGGATTTTTCTCGTGAGAGTAATCTGGCGGTTATTACAGAGGATGGGGCGTACTACACCTTTAATGTAAAATATGCCGACGAGCCTGTTAAGCTGAGTATAGAGATGACCGATTTTATTCATGACGGGGAAGCGGTAAACCGTCCAAACAACGCCATGGAGGTCTATCTGAAAGAATTGGGCAGTGAATCGCCTTTGCTCGTCAAACTGATTATGCAATCCGTTTACAAAAACAACAAGAGGGAGATAAAGCATATCGGATCTAAACGTTTCGGCATTCAATATTTACTCAAGGGGCTTTATACGCACAACGGTCTTTTGTATTTTCACACGCAGCTGAAAAACTCGTCCAATGTACCGTTTGATGTGGATTACATAACCTTTAAGATTGCTGATAAAAAGGTGGCTAAGCGTACTGCCATTCAGGAGCAGGTTATAATACCGTTGCGCGCATATAACCATGCCTTACTGGTAGATGGAAAAAAGACGGAACGCACGGTGTTTACTCTGCCAAAACTTACTATCCCCGACGACAAACAGCTTGTTGTGGAACTGGCTGAGAAGAATGGCGGAAGGCATCAGTCGTTTGTTGTGGATAATGCAGATTTGGTTCGTGCCAAAGTCATCAATGAATTAAAAATGAAGTAGCATGAGAAAAACTAAAAAGAGTAAGCAGTGGCAAAACAGGATTTGTTTTCTAACTTGTAGGAGAGTATCGCCAATACGGTTGTCAATCGCTGTTATATTTATGTTGTGCCTGGTCTTGACTGAACAGGCGCACGCTCAGCGTTGTCTGCCGGGTATGAAAGGACTGGAGGTTCGTGGCGGTATGGTGGACGGTTTTCATTCATCTGCCAATCATAATAAATCGGGATATTACGTTGGTGCATCTTTGTCTGTTTATTCCAAACATGCGAATAAATGGGTCTTTGGTGGGGAGTTTCTAAACCGATATTATCCGTACAGCGGCAGTAGGATACCGGTCTCTCAATTTACTGGAGAGGGTGGTTATTTTTTACATTTTCTTTCCGACAGGAATAAGAATGTGCTGTTCTCTCTGGGTGGTTCGGTATTGGCTGGATATGAAACCAGTAATTGGGGTGAAAAAATACTCTTTGACGGTTCTGTGCTTCGCAATCAAGATCGTTTTATCTATGGCGGTGCTATCACTTTGGAAATGGAGTGTTATTTGTCCGATCGTGTCATTTTCCTGCTGACTGCCCGTGAAAGGGTGTTATGGGGTACAACAACAGGGCAGTTCCATACGCAGTTTGGAGCAGGAGTAAAATTTATTATCAATTAAACCAAAATCATGATGAAAAATAATTGGATATACGTTTTTTGCACTCTTTTGCTGGGTGTGGTTGTGTGTGGCTGCAACAACGAGTTGGATATTCAGCAGGATTATTCGTTTGATCTTGTTACTCTGCCGGTGCAAAATAAGATTGCGCAAGGGGAAACTGCTGAGATTCGGTGTACACTGGTTAGGGAGGGTGAGTTCAAACAGGCTCAATACTTTATTCGATATTTTCAACCTGACGGAAAGGGTGAACTCAAAATGGAAAATGGAACTGTTTTACTGCCTAACGATCTGTATCCTTTGGAAAAGATGGTTTTCAGGCTGTACTATACTTCCCATTCTACCGATCAACAAAGTATCGATATCTATATTGAGGATAATTTTGGGCAGGTGGTGCAGAAGACGTTTAGCTGGCAGAGTGAGAAGAATTATGTGGAATCAGAGGAAGAGTAATGGTGAAGAACTCCAAGGAATTCAGGTATAATGATGCTGTAACCTGCATGCAATCCTCACCGGTTTCGACCAAAAAAGGGGCTTATAAAAGCCCCTCATCCGCAAAACTGGTATAGCTTTCCTCCGTCATTATGAGGTGGTCTATAAGGTGAATACCGATAATTTTAAAGCTTCAGCCAATCTCTTGGTTATCACTATATCCTCATGGCTCGGTCTTGTAGTGCCACTGGGATGGTTATGGGCAATACATATAGAAGAACTGTTCACCTTTAACGCAGTCTGTAGTATGACACGGTTATCTACTACCGTGCCATTCAAACCACCTACACTGACCAACTTGATGCCCAAAATCCGGTTGGCTCTATTCAAGAACACGGCATAAACTTCTTCGTGGTGTTGCATACAGTCTTTATGTGCTTCCCTGAATATCCTGGAAGCATCCGCAGAACTTTTAACGACGGCACGTTCGCTTGCTTTAACCTTATCTTTATAAGATACTGTAATCTCCGGAATGTTGAAATAATCTACTTTCATGATGCAAAACTTTAATTATGAAACAATAATTTTTTGCTTTCACAACCACAGGGATTATGCTCACTTCATGCAAGGTTTTGGTGGAGAATACACTTTTTTCTTCCGGATTTCCGGTAAAAAGAAAAAAGGAAGATTGTTTGCCAAACCAGAGGCTCGACCTTGCAACTTGTGAGTAAATGCCTGTAACTTCTCAATCTGTTCCACTTCAAAATGGAGATAAACAAACAGATTCGTTAATGAATAAACAATTGATGATAACTTATTGAAAAACATCAGAGATACGATTTTGTCAGTTGTTTTTTTATAGGTATTTTTGTAGGAAATTGAAAATACGATATTATGTCAAGCGGAGCAAGATTTTTACGAGCAGATTTGCATATCCATTCTTATGGTGAATTTGGGTCTTATGATGTAACTGATGTAACAATGATACCACAAACAATTGTGGATACAGCTATAGAAAAGGGCTTAGGAATAATTAGCATAACGGATCATAACGAAATTCTGAACTCTAACACTGCGATAACTCACGCACAAGGGAAAGACATATTTGTAATTCCCGGTATAGAAGTAAGCACAACACAAGGACATTTATTACTTTATTTTCCAACATTTAATGACCTGAGAAATTTTCATGGAAAACTCGCTATTAGTCCAGATAAAAAAACGTGCCAAAATGGTATTGTACAATGTCTTGACTTTGCTCAACAATATAATGGTTTAGGTGTTCTTGCCCATATTGAACTTGATTCTGGCTTTGAAAAAACAATCGGAAGATTTGGACCTCCTATGGAAGAAATCTTCAAACATAGAAACTTGCTCGGGTTAGAAATATGCTCCAAAGACAACAATGTTTTATATACTGATTTCGATGACGATCCAAACAGGAAAAGACTTATCGGATTGCATAGAGAAGCCTGTGAACACAATGAGTCATATAATCTCGCTAAGTTATTATCATCTGACGCACATGACCTAAATAGGTTGGGGGTTAATGCAGAAGGGGGAAAGAAATTAACAAGGATAAAAATTGACGAATTAAACTTTCAGGCTTTTAAAATAGCGCTCATAAGTAACGAATCAAGAATTAGACTTGAAGATTTCATTCCTGAACAAAGACCTGTAATTAAATCAATCAACATCGAGGGAGGACTTTTAGATAAAGTAAAAATAGACTTAAGCACTAACCTAACCTGTATTATAGGGGGTAGAGGTGCGGGGAAATCAACGTTGTTGGAGGCAATACGCGAAAGTTCGGGAAATAAGTCAAATGCGAGAGTTGTTGACTCTGATGTGTGGCCACAAAAGATTTCATTAAAATATGAAGATGAAGCTGGACAAATTTTAGAGTTTAATCGAGAAAAATTTGCTGATAATCACAATGTAACTGACCCTATCAATGGTATTTCAAGAATTGATGTAGAAAGTTACGGGCAAGGTGATACGGCTGAAACATTACAACACTGTGATACCAATCCCATGATTTTAGTGAAATTTTTAGATTCTTTTTTGGATTTAGATTCTTTTAAAAATCAAGACAGTGAAGTTGTGGCTAAATTGCGTGAAAACCAAAGCGAATCAAGGAAGCTAAGACTTGAATTGTTAAGTCTTCCAGACACTAAAAAAGCTTTATTGAATGAGCAAAAGAAATTAGCAAATCTTGAAAAGGAAAAAGCGGGAGAACTCGTAAAATATCAAACCGCATTAATCAAAGAAAGACAACTTCGAAATGGGCTAATTGAAGACTTGAATACTTTAATTAAAACATATAGGGATATTTTTAAGGATGATACTACTTTTAAAAATTTTGAAGGCTTGTCTGATTCGGAAATCATTGTTGGGAAAAATTATTTCAAAAAAGTAAAAGATATAGTTTCTGATTTTTCAAAAATAGTTTCAGAAAAATCGGGAGAATTAAATGCCGCTCTAAATCAGAAAATTGAAGAATTGAAAATAGAACTTGCTAATTGGCAGAAAGAGGAAAAAACAATACAAGAAGAAATAGACAAAAAGAAAGCTGCTCTTGAAGCACAAGGAATTCCTTTTGATTTGGGTAAAATCAATCAAATATCAAAAGACATAGTAGATTTAACCACAAGAGTCCAAAAATTGGAAAATAACCAAAAGTTGCTAAAGGACTTAGAAGCAAATCGAAAAGCTCTTATTTCAGAGAGAATAGATATTAAAAATAAAATCTATTATCATAGACGAGAGTTTGCTAATACAATAAATGAAAATCTGAAAAATACGATTGATGGTTTATTCATTACGGTTAAATATTCAGAAGGAAAGTATTCTGATGAATTTGAGAAGCAATTAAAAACCGTTATGGATTGGAGAACGTCTCAAGTCCCAAGAGCATCTATTATTTCAGCAAATTTATCTCCTTTGGAATTTGTTGATATATGCAAACGAAATGACCAAGTGAAATTGAAATCTCTAACTGACTCAAATGCAAATCGTCTTCTCTCTGATTCTGAAATACTAAACATGATTGAAAAAATCATAAAAGATTGTACTTATGAAGAATTTGAGGCTCTTGAATATGAAGATAGACCCAGTATATCAGTAACTAAGATATTTACAGACGAACAAGGCGTTCAGCAACGGCAAACAAAATCAATTTCTCAATTATCATTAGGGCAACAACAATCCATTTTACTGGGAATTTTGTTGCTGTCAAAAAGTGATAAACCGTTAATTATTGACCAACCAGAAGATAATTTGGATAGTGAATTTATTTTCAAGACAATTGTAATGAATTTGCGAAAAATCAAAGAAGTCAGACAAGTAATAATTGTTACACATAATCCAAACATTGCTGTATTAGGTGATGCAGAGCTAATAGTACCATTAAAAAGTACAAGTATAAAATCGCATGTGATGAGTTCTGGATCAATTGATAGAAAAGAAACAAGAGCGATGTGTTGCGAAATTTTGGAAGGCGGGAAAAATGCTTTCAAACAAAGGCAGACAATCTATGGAATATAAATATAATACAATGTAATTATATTTACTTTTATAGGCTTTTTGTTACTTTTTCTCCCGTCCACTAAAAAAGTCATGGAAAAAGTAACGGGCGACTTTTCGCCCGTCTGTCGATTGTATGATTTACTTTTTTCATGCAATCATTCGTTGTTCAATAAGAGGTATATTCTTGTTTACAAGCTCTATAATTTGGTCATGGTAGTCAGTGTTTTTGTTGCATACTCCTCTTGATTGGATTACCATCAGTTTGGAAAGAGAAAATTCTACGGTTTCAATCCGTTTGCCATCAATGGAAGCCGAAAGAATTAAAGAGTCTTCTTTTGAATGATAATCGGCTACGCAGTGATGCATAATCTTCCCTTCCAATATCATTTCCTCAATGCTTTCCAGTACTCTGACTGTTATTGTTCCATCGGAGAAAAACAAATCAAAGAATTTTCCTTTAATTTTGGCAAAATCTGCTTCGTTCTTCCTAAGTTTCTCAATTTCTCTTTGCGCTTCTGCCTTTGCTTTCTTTCTCATATATCGGTCATGCTCCTTTTGCAAATCATACGGACACACATACCGGGCATTGTGCAGGTCTTTGCCAAAGTAACGAAGATAGTCAATGTAATCGCACCAGAGGGAAGCATCTTTAACCATATAGCCATTGCGGTTACAGATACGAATGGATGCCCAATAGCTTGCAGTATCTCGGTGTTTGTCTTTCAAAAAGAGTTTTAAAAGTTCTGTTTGACCTGTTTTAAGCAGTGTTTCCATCTTATTGTCTGTCAGTAGTGCACGAAACAGGTCAAACGGGTTCACTTCATTTATTTGTTTTTTATAGCCTGCCCGTTTTACTTCGGGAATCACTCTTTGTCTTGGGTAAACTTCTCCTGTATGTATTCGATTATAAACACCATTCTCGGTTCTTAACTCCAATGGTGTATGAAAAATCCATTCATCATAATATATTGTCCCCATTGTCTGACGCAATCTCGCAAAGGTTGCATATCTGCCGTCAGAGGCAATCCACCGTTGCATCACTTCCGAATGATAATATTGAGCCGTTTCACCCACTTTAGCTCTCTGTTTTATCATAACAGTGCGCAATACCTGATAACCTTTGTGAGCAGTTATAATTGTCATATAAAAGCTATTTTCAAACACCCTGCATCTGTTGGTTTTTACGGTCAGTTTGGTTTTGCATTTCGGGCAATCGCACCCTAAAAGGGTATTAACCAATTCTCCCTCTCCCTGCCATGAATGAGCACACCTTGTACATGTGACGACACCTTTTTTTGTTCTTCGTCCAATATACTCTACGGCGTTATTATATCCCCACTCTATTTGTTGTTTGGTAATAGCGGGAAGCGATTTGCTCGCTTCCACTATTTGCTGTTGAAATTTATTTTTTGGTTTCATAGGCTTAAAAGTCAAATAATGATGGTTGATTTATTGTGATTGTCTGAGCTTTTCTGACAGGCTGTTTCATCTTGTTGTATGCCTCATCCTGCAGTTTATGAATAGCATTCTTGCGTGCTTGTTCTTTTTCTTCTTCGGTTAGTTCTATCACATGGTTCACTACCACATGAGCATTGATTTTCTCGCCCACTTTAATGTCATCTTCATCATAATAATGGACTGCCATCGAGTAGATTTCTTCATCAGCAAAGCCGTTACAACCACTCTTTTGTACTGTGTTTAAAATATATGTTATACAATCACTGATATTCTTGTCGGGGTTTGAATATTTGAATGAGAATAGTACATCTGTTTCCGCTCGTTGCTCTAAATATGCCTGAATTGTATTTGTAAAATGATTTGATGCTTTCATATCAATGGAAAATTTGCGTTTGAATATTTTTCAAGCAACTCTTGTGCCTTCTGATTGTTCCTGAAATTATCAGGTCTTGCCTTCTTAATTATTGTACCGTTTTTGATATGCTCCCGAATGGTATCAACAGAGTAACGTGTATCTACCCGATAAGCTGTAAGTCCCTTGTATTCGAGTGTGAGCACCCCATACGATTTATCGCTTTCCCTATACGAGTGTACAATAAATGGCAGATAGTATCTTTCTTTATGATAAGGGCTTAAAACTGCATAAACTCCCATTAAGGCATTGTTTATTTCATCCCACTGCCCTTTTTGGTCATCAAACCATATACTATCATAATACTGTATGGTTACTTTAGGTTGTTTTCTCGAGTTTGAAAAGGTTTCTTTCTGTCTTACTTTCCATCCTTTTGCAGTTTCTGCAATAATCTCACAAGTAAGATTTTCGTTGTGTTTGTGGACAAATTTCATAGTGATTTCTACTTTCATAGTGGTGTTTTTTTGTGGGGTAGAATTGCTCTACCCCTTGTTATACATTGATTAATCCAAACCGAAATAAACGGCTAAACTTTGCTCTCTTGATTTGGGGAATATCCATCCTGCCATTCTCTCTCCGTTAAGGGTAAGTCGGCTGTTGAAGCGTCCTCCCATCGCTTTAAGTTCCTCTTTAATTACCTTTGTTTCACCAAAAACAGCTACAGCTTTTTCAGAATACTCCACCATCTTACAGCCTTTTCCGATGCCTTTTGGTGGCTCGATTGATGTATCTGTCAGTGTTTCTTCAGGAGTATTTCCACTGTTCGTTTTAATGTGAATATTGTCATCGCTTCCTGCGATATATGCGAACTCCTCTATCGTGCGTTTTGGGTCGTATATTCGCACTTTCTCTATAATCCATCCGTGATATTTGCTTTCACCCAAATAATACCCTGCACCCATTGAGTACTTTTCCCTATTTTCATAGTTTGTATTATACTCAGACAAATAGGCAGTACCTTCGAAGTTTGAGGCGTGTTTGCGCATTTCAGAAAAGATGTCTCGCTGGTGTGTGGAAAAACCCAAAATAACGGTGCGTTGTGTACTGCTTGAAAAATAATCGGTATAAGGGTCACTTTCATTTTGCTTCAACCGTCCTACGATTACTGCCCGTGCATTTTCAGGTAAAATCTCTGCAAAACGT
>SMER01000149.1_pt1 | contig 14683 bp, 15 predicted proteins | sample 2456411 | NCBI WGS metagenome assembly SMER01 (sample SAMN10132597, study PRJNA489261) | soil metagenome | isolation source: day1 antibiotic-silt loam soil ammended with raw manure from dairy cow... | place: USA | collected 2015-05-01 | reverse complement strand
TTTAAAGCGACCCAGAATCTTGTTAGTTTCGGCTTGCGCTTTCCACTCTTCGCGGCTTTGACCGTTCGGCAAAGCGGTATCAATCCAAGGAATTAAACTACCAGCCAGCGGCACGCCAAAATGATCGGTGGGCAATTCATCACTACGCTGCATTTGTGCAACTTTACGGTCGATATCTAAAATCGCACTGGCAGGGTCTTGCAACTCACTGGCGACTGCATTGTGAATACTGCCCATTTGACGAATCAGCTCGCGCATATTTTGCGCACCAGCACCACTGGCTGCTTGATAGGTCATGGCACTCATCCACTCGACTAAGCCTGCTTCAAACAAGCCGCCCAAGCCCATCAACATCAAACTGACAGTGCAGTTACCGCCAACGTAGTCTTTAACCCCAGCATCCAGCGACTGGTCAATCACCTTGCGATTAACCGGATCGAGAACAATCACTGAATTGTCTTTCATGCGCAAAGCTGACGCGGCATCAATCCAATACCCCTCCCAACCTGCTTCGCGCAATTTAGGGAATACTTCATTGGTGTAGTCGCCGCCCTGACAGGTCAAGATAACGTCGAGCGTTTTCAGCTCATTGATATCATAAGCATCTTTTAGCGCCGGAATATCTTTACCAATTGCTGGCCCTTGCCCACCTACGTTCGAGGTAGTAAAGAATACCGGTTCAATTAAGTCGAAATCCCGTTCTTCGAGCATACGTTGCATGAGCACTGAGCCCACCATGCCACGCCAACCTACTAGACCTACACGCTTCATCACGACTACACCTATTGTTAAATGAATAATCCGCTCGCCGCTGTGACCTCACGGCGCCGAACGGATATATTGAGTTAAACGAGTTTACAGTTTTGCAAGCGCTGCGACTACTGCATCACCCATTTCCACGGTGCCAACTTTACGCATGCCTGCGGAGAAAATGTCACCGGTGCGCAAACCTTGATCCAATACATCGCTGACCGCTTGTTCAATGGCATCCGCTGCAGCAATGTGATTAAAGCTGTAACGCAGCATCATTGACACTGACAAAATTGTTGCCAATGGGTTAGCAATGCCCTGCCCAGCAATATCCGGTGCTGAACCGTGGCATGGCTCATACATACCTTTGTTATTCGAATCCAAAGAGGCTGATGGCAGCATGCCAATAGAGCCAGTCAACATTGACGCTTGATCAGATAAAATATCACCAAACAAGTTGTCAGTTACAATCACATCAAACTGCTTTGGCGCGCGCACCAACTGCATAGCGGCGTTATCCACGTATAAATGAGTAAGTTCCACGTCGGGATAATCTTTACTCACCTCAATAACAATCTCACGCCATAGGCGGCTCGATTCAAGCACGTTAGCTTTATCTACAGAGCACAACTTCTTGCTACGCAAACGTGCCATATCAAAACCGACTTTAGCGATACGGCGAATTTCACTTTCGCTGTACGGCAGCGTATCAAACGCCATGCGCTCGCCATTTTCGAGCGTTACAGTATCACGCGGGGTGCCAAAATAAATGCCCCCGGTCAACTCACGGACAATTAGGATATCCAAACCCGATACAACTTCTGGTTTTAGTGTCGATGCTTCAGCTAGCTGCGGATACAAAATGGCTGGACGCAAGTTACCAAACAGACCTAACTCAGAACGGATTTTTAGCAAACCGCGCTCTGGGCGAATCGCTCGATCTAAAGCGTCCCACTTAGGACCACCCACAGCACCTAAAAGTACCGCATCGACTTCACGCGCCAATGCTAAGGTTGAATCAGCCAAAGGTACGCCATGCTTATCAATCGCTGCACCACCGAGTTCGCCTTCAACCAGCTCAAAACCTAGACTGAACTTTTCGTTAGTCAACTCTAAAACTTTGACCGCTTCAGACATGATTTCTGGACCGATGCCATCACCGGGTAACACAAGAATCTTTTTAGACATTTCAAATACTCAGCGCCACAGTGCTTCACACCACAGCGCAGTTAGTTAAATTAAAGTGCGCCAAACAACCATGGATTGGCTTTCTTATAACCGACTTCGAACTCACGAATCAGCTCAGCATCTTGCAAAGTCAGACCGATATCATCCAAGCCATTGAGCAAGCAATGTTTACGGAAGGCATCCACTTCAAAAGAATACTGCACGCCATCAGGACGGGTCACAGTCTGCGCTGCAAGGTCGATGGTCAACTGATAGCCTTCAACGGCTTGCGCTTGAGCAAACAACTCATTGACTTCATCAGCGGTTAACACTATCGGCAACAAGCCATTTTTAAAGCTGTTGTTGTAGAAAATATCGGCAAAGCTTGGCGCGATAATCGTACGGAAACCATACTCTTCTAGCGCCCAAGGAGCGTGCTCACGACTCGAACCACAACCAAAGTTTTCTTGCGCCAACAACACGCTCGCACCTTGGTAACGTGGTTGATTGAGAACAAAATCAGTATTGATTGGGCGCTGACTATTGTCTTGATCAGGCTGTCCTTCATCAAGGTAACGCCACTCATCAAACAAGTTCGGGCCAAAACCGGTACGCTTAATGGATTTCAAAAACTGCTTCGGAATGATTTGGTCAGTGTCAACGTTGGCACGGTCCAACGGAGCAACTAAACCCTGATGCTGAGTAAAGGCTTTCATGCTTATGCTCCCTCGTTCATTAATTCACGCACATCAACAAAGTGACCTTTGACTGCAGCGGCGGCGGCCATCGCTGGACTGACTAAGTGCGTCCGTCCGCCATTGCCCTGACGGCCTTCAAAGTTACGGTTAGAGGTTGAAGCACAATGCTCACCACTGCCCAATTTATCGGGATTCATGGCCAAGCACATGGAGCAACCTGGCTCGCGCCATTCAAAACCGGCTTCGATAAAGATCTTATCCAAACCTTCTTTTTCTGCCTGAGCTTTGACTAAACCTGAGCCTGGTACCACTAAAGCTTGAATCACATTAGCAGCGACTTTACGGCCTTTGGCCACGACTGCCGCAGCGCGTAAGTCTTCAATCCGTGAGTTAGTGCAGGAACCAATAAATACGCGGTCGACTTTAATGTCAGTAATGGCTTGGTTGGCGGTTAAGCCCATGTATTTTAATGCACGGGTAATCGAATCGCGTTTGGTTGGATCAGATTCTTTTGCAGGATCTGGCACATTAGCATCCACCGGCAACACCATTTCTGGCGAGGTACCCCAGCTCACTTGCGGGATAATATCTTCAGCACGCATCTCAACGATGGTGTCAAAATGAGCGTCAGCGTCAGAGACTAAATCTTGCCATGCGGCAACTGCGGCATTCCAGTCAGCGCCTTTAGGTGCATAAGGACGGCCTTCAACGTAGTCGATGGTTTTCTGGTCCACTGCAACCATACCCACGCGGGCACCGGCTTCGATCGACATGTTACATAAGGTCATGCGACCTTCCATCGACAGCTCACGAATCGCGCTACCGGCAAACTCCAGTGCATGACCGTTACCACCAGCGGTGCCGATTTTGCCAATAATGGCTAAAACGATATCTTTTGCGGTGACGCCTGCCGGCACTTTGCCTTCAACACGCACTTGCATATTTTTCATTTTCTTGGCGACCAAGCACTGAGTGGCCAATACGTGCTCAACTTCAGAGGTGCCGATACCGTGGGCTAAGGCACCGAATGCACCATGGGTTGAAGTATGTGAATCGCCGCAAACAACCGTCATACCCGGCAAGGTTGCGCCCTGCTCTGGACCAATTACATGCACGATACCTTGACGGATATCGTTCATTTTAAACTGCAGGATGCCGTACTCATCGCAGTTGTCATCCAGCGTTTGTACTTGAATACGCGAGACATTATCCGCAATCGCCGCAATACCACCGTCACGTTCTTTCTTGGTGGTCGGCACGTTATGGTCTGGCGTGGCAATATTGGCATCAATGCGCCAGGGTTTACGACCGGCTAAACGCAAGCCTTCAAAGGCCTGCGGTGAAGTCACTTCATGTAAAATATGGCGGTCGATGTAAATTAACGAAGAGCCGTCATCGCGGCGCTTAACTTCGTGCATCTCCCACAACTTGTCGTACAGCGTTTTTCCAGCCATTAGACCGTCCTCATCAGTGTTATGTGCAGCGATTCGAGTTCACCAACTGCTTATGCCTCTATCCTATGAACTTTGTTGCAATAACTCAAATTGATATTTCTTATTCATTAGATTCCATTTTGGAATAGCAGTATAGTTCCAGCACCCTGTTTAGATGATTTGAGAGCAGCATATGGACCTCGCCAGCTTACAAACTTTTATTGCTATCGCCGAACAACGCAGCTTTTCTTTAGCCGGCGAGCGCTTGCATGTCACCCAGCCCGCAGTCAGTAAGCGCGTTGCCAGCCTTGAAGAGCAGCTGGGTGTACGTTTGTTTGATCGCGTGGGCCGCGAGACACGCTTAACTGAAGCAGGACAAGCGCTATTGCCGCGCGCCTATCGCATCGTCAACGAACTCGATGATGCGCGCCGCGCTTTAAGCAATCTCAGCGGCACGGTCAGCGGGCGCTTAAGTGTCGCGACCAGTCACCACATTGGTCTACGTCGCCTACCGCCGCTACTGCGCGCCTTCACTAAGCGCTATCCAGAGGTCATGCTGGATATTCGCTTTCTCGATTCAGAAGTGGCTTATGCCGATGTACTACACGGGCGTTGTGAACTGGCCATTATTACCCTGTCACCGCACTGCGAAGCACCACTGCAAGCGGTCAAGGTTTGGCAAGATGATCTGGATTTTGTCGTCGCTCCTGATCATCCGCTGGCGCAACGTAAGCGCATTAGTCTTGCTGATTTATGCGCTTATCCTGCGGTGTTTCCAGGCAGCCATACGTTTACCCGAAAAATTGCTTTGCAGTTGTTTGATCAAGCCGGTCTTACCCCCAATATCAGCATGAGCACCAACTATATGGAAACCATTAAAATGATGGTCTCGATTGGTTTAGCCTGGAGCGTCTTGCCGCACAGCATGCTGGATGAGTCGGTGGTGCGTTTGCCAATTACTGACGCTCATTTGAGCCGCGATTTGGGCTATATCGTGCACACCGAGCGCACGCTATCGAATGCCGCACAGGCGTTTATGCAGATGCTCAATCAGAGCGCCAAGAACACGCTCTCGTAGGAGTGGGCCATGCCAACGATATTCGTTGTGTCTGCAGGGGAATATGTCTGCCGGGAAATATAGTGCTGATAGAGTGCAATCGCGGGCATGGCCCGCTCATACAAAGAACGGCTCATAGCCGCGATTCAAGCTCACTGAATTCAGCCGCTACAAAACCGAAGATTCGATCAATCTCTACGCAATCAGTCACTTTACGTAATTGATTAAACAACTGCTGTGCTTCTGGATAGTTACGCGTGAGCATGGCTAGCCACTGTTTCAGACGACCTGGCGCACTGCGCGGGGTTAACGACAAACGCACTTGCCGCCAGAACTCACGCAGCATCGGTTGCAATTGCTGCCAAGTCTTCAGCTGATATTCAATACCATCACGTGCGCAAGCAATTTGCTTGGCGAGATCTGGGCGCGACACCAAGCCACGACCGAGCATAACGTGATCGACACCACTGACCTCACGACAGCGATACCAATCATCTAACGTCCAAATATCACCATTGGCAAACACTGGAATGCTGACAACATCCTGCACTTTCGCCACCCATTCCCAATGCGCAGGCGGTTTATAACCATCGGTTTTGGTGCGCGCATGCACGACGATTTGCGCCGAACCGCCTGCTGCTAAAGCACGTGCAGAATCCATCGCACCATCGGGGCTGTCATAGCCTAAACGCATTTTAGTGGTCAGCGGTATATGCGCTGGCATACCCGCTCGCACCGCTTCAACAATCTTATAAAGCACTTCAGGCTCACGCAGTAAAATTGCGCCACCATTGGAATTGTTGACTGTCTTCGCCGGGCAGCCAAAATTCAAATCAATTACCGGCGCACCCAGCTCGCAGGCTTTTGCCGCATTATCTGCCAAGGCCTGCGGATCAGATCCCAGTAGCTGCACTCGTAACGGCGTACCAACGGGGGTGGCTGCGCCCTGCTGCAACTCTGGGGCCAAACGCTGGTAACTGCGCGTAGGTAATAGCTGATCGGTAATGCGTACAAACTCAGTAACGCACCAATCAATACCACCCTGCTCGGTCAACACATCACGCATAATGTGGTCAACCAACCCTTCCATCGGTGCTAAAGCAATTTGCACAATATCGAACTCACAGAAAACTAAAAATCAGCGTATCGCTGGGATAAAAAACCGTACAGCGCAGCAGTATAAGCATGCTCTGAGCACTGACAAAGCGGTATTTAAACTTTTCGGCTTAACCTAAGCAGGCGGCAGCATCACTGCACCATAGCCTTCAACAAAGGCGGGTGGCATCCGCTTGGGCCGACCGCTGGACAACTCAATGCAGACAAAAGTGGTTTTGGCACGCAGCAAGGTGGCTCCATCGGCAACGCGGCGCAATTGAAAATAGCGGTCCATACGAATGCGCTGATCGGAATGGGCAATCCAGGTGGCCATCTCTAGTTGCTCACCCTCATAGGCGCTGAGCAAGTAATCGATCTCATGACGCAACACCGCCATACCTCGGTCTAAGGCCTGATATTCTGCAAAGCCCAAGCCTAAGTCGATGGAGTGTTGCCAAGCACACTCCTCCATCCAGTGCACATAGACAGCATTATTAACATGGTCAAACTCATCAATATCAGCAGGCTTTGCGCACAGCGGTAAAATATACGGGGCTGGATAATCCCAACTCATGTTAAGGATTCCAAGTGGCCAGCCATCGCACAAGCCTCACGGGCCAACTGGGTAATTTGATCCCAAGCTTGCGCCTGTACCAAACTGGCTGGAGCAATCCATGTTCCACCACAGCACGCCACATTGGGCAAGCTTAAATAGCTCAGTAAGTTGTCACGGGTGACGCCGCCCGTGGGGCAGAAACTGATGCCTGTAAATGGCCCCTTAAAACTATTGAGCATGCGCACGCTGGCTCCACCATTGGCTGGAAACAGCTTTAAAGAACGGTAGCCATATTCGAGCGCAGCCAGCACTTCAGAAGGCGTCATCACTGCGGGCAAGTATGGCAGCTCGGTTTCTTGCGCTGCTTGCGCCAAGCGCTCAGTAAAGCCTGGGCTGACCGCAAACTGCGCTCCAGCATCAATGGCCTGCGCAAACTGTTCGGCATGGATGACAGTGCCCGCACCGACAATCAAGTCGGGGACTTCTTGGCGAATAACTTTCAGCGCTTCCAGGGCTTGTGGGGTGCGTAAAGTAACCTCAATGACATTGAGTCCGCCAGCACACAAGGCCTGAGCCAAGCCAACTGCGCGCTCAACATCATCAATGACCAAGACCGGCAAGACCGGGTAGGCACGACGTAAGATATGTTCCATTGTTAACATGATTTAATCCTCTACTAGAAAGCTGGCACCCTGATCTGCAGGACCAACCCAGCGACGTTGTGCAGCAAATAGCTGCAAACCATAGCCCAAGGGCGCATTCGATGGTGCTTGAGCATCACTGCGCAGAGCCAACTCTTCAGGTTTTACATGTACATGAAAAAGATCTTGCTTAGCATCAATCTCAATAATATCGCCATCTTGCAGACGGCTAAGCACGCCACCTTTGGCCGCTTCTGGCGTGAGGTGGATAGCAGCTAATACCTTACCTGATGCACCGGACAAGCGGCCATCAGTAACTAATGCGACCTTTTGCCCATTGGCTTGCAAGTTAGCCAGTATCGGCATCAACTTATGCAGCTCAGGCATGCCATTGGCTGCCGGCCCTTGGAAACGTACGACCAAAACCAAATCACCGCTGAGTGTGCCTGAGTGATATGCCTGCAAAGCATCAGCCTCGCAGTCAAAAACCCGTGCTGGCGCGCTAATCGCCCAAAACTCTTCTTGCACTGCTGAGGTTTTTAAAACCGCGCGCCCTAAATTACCAGCCAACAGATGCAGTCCACTGTGGACGGCAAAAGGTGCATCGACCGGCCGCAAGATACTGGCTGCACGACTTTCCTTTGCGACATCGCGCCACTGCAGCTTAGTGTCTTGCAAATAAGGCTCGCGGGTATAAGCGTCTAATCCACGCCCTGCAGCAGTGTAGACATCCTGATGCATAAGTCCCGCCTCCAGCAATTGCTTAAACAGCCAAGCAACACCGCCAGCAGCATGAAACTGGTTTACATCAGCAACACCGTTGGGATACACGTGGGCTAGCAATGGCACCACTTGCGACAGCTGCGCCAAGTCTTCCCAACGTAATTCATAGCCTGCCGCGCGGGCAATTGCCGGCAAATGCAGGGTGTGGTTGGTCGAGCCACCACTGGCTAATAAGGCTACCGCACCATTGACCAAAGCTTTCGCATCAAGCTGTACAGCCAAGGGCAAAAAATGACTGCCGTGGCGAGTATTGTCCACCAGCATCTGTGCAGCAGCATCGGTTAAGGCGTGGCGCAAGTTCGATACTGGTGAGGCAAAAGCACTGCCCGGCACATGCAGCCCCATGGCTTCCATCAGCATTTGATTACTGTTAGCTGTGCCGTAAAAAGTACAGGTGCCTTCCTCATGGTAAGCCGCTAGTTCAGCTTCTAGCAGCTCATCACGACTGGCTTGACCTTGCGCATAGCGCTCACGAACAGCAGCTTTTTCTGGGTTAGATAAGCCTGAACTCATAGGGCCGGCAGGTACAAAAACTGCAGGCAAATGCCCAAAATGCAGTGCACCAATCAGCAGGCCAGGAACGATTTTATCGCAAACCCCTAAATACAACGCACCATCAAAGACGCCATGGCTAAGCCCTATAGCCGTTGCTTGGGCAATTAAATCGCGGGAAAACAACGACAGTTGCATCCCCGCTGTGCCTTGGGTGATCCCGTCACACATGGCCGGCACACCGGCGGCAAATTGGGCACTAGCGCCATGGCGATACAAAGCGCTTTTCAGCTGATCAGGATAGTGTTTAAGCGGCGCATGAGCCGACAGCATATCGTTGTAGCTGGAAACAATAGCAATGTGCGCAGCACCGCCTTGACGCATGATCAGCCGCTGCTGATCGCTCTGTGCGGCCATTACATGGGCTAAGTTAGAGCAGCCATGGGCACTGTTTAACCCTTGCTCTGCTGCCTGCAGCGCATTGGCCAAGTAGGCAGAGCGCTTAAGCTTTGAGCGCTCTTCTATTTGCTGGGTAATACGCTCAACAGTTGGCTGCATCATGCGAATTCCTTTCTGTTTGTGGCGCTATAGACTCCAAGGTCGGTCAGTTTATGGCGCCCAATAAATGTGTACTGGCAGCTGTGCATGCCAAAGTAAATGATAAATTGGTAAAGCCTGAGTGGTGGGATCATTTGCGAGCACACGGTCAATCATCTGCCGCTTACTCTCGCCAAAAATCAGGATACCCAACCACTGGGTTGCACACAGCATGGGCAGGTTTAAGGATAAACGCACTTTAGGCTGATCTGGCGCCAAGCCTACCAATGCCGCTGGTGCTGCATTGGGCTGAAGTGCCGACATCAAATTTGGCATCCCGGGAAACAACGAAGCAATATGACCGTCACCGCCCATTCCTAACAAAGTGGCGGCCAAGGGTAAATACTGCTGCATGCTTGCAGCCCACGCTGTAGCTGCAGCTTCAGCAGTATCGGCTAAACGCGGATCAATGATCCTGGCTTGCGGTAAAGCAGCTGCCAACATTTGTGCATTACTGTGCTGGCTAGCGGCAGCCACCCAGCGCTCATCCGTGGGGCTGATAATGAGCTGCCACCACGGCAAATCTTGCTGGTTAAACCGCTGCAACAAACCCTCAGGCGTACTGCCGCCGGGCAGTAATAAACTGGCTTGTTGTTGCGTCGCAAGAGCCTGCTTCAGGCAGAATGCCAACTGTTCAGTTAACGCCTGGTTACATGCCTGCTGGCTAGCAAACGTATGCAATTGAGCCTGTGACATTGACACCTCCAAAAGCTATTAAGCCTGAGCCAAAGTTATTTTTTGCGCAGTGGCGCGTGTCCGTCGCTGCTCACCACAAAAGTACCTTCTGGCTGGCGGCGCTTACTGGGTTTTTTAGTTACTTTTGCTGCGTTTTTTTTCTGTGCGGATTTTTTCTTTTTAGTGCCTGCAGCTTTGCCTGAGGCTTTCACATTTTTTGGCCCCTGATAGCTGCCTTTCAGCTCTTTGATCACTCGACGCTCAAAGGTTTGCTTGAGGTAGCGCTCTACACTGGACATCAAGTTCCAGTCATTGTGGCAAATCAGACTGATCGCTAAACCTTCTTCTCCGGCACGTCCGGTGCGGCCAATACGGTGCAAATACTCATCACCAGAGCGCGGCATATCAAAGTTAATCACTAAGTCTAAGCCATCAATATCTAAACCACGGGCAGCCACATCAGTCGCAACTAAAACCCGTGACGTACCCTGACTAAAGAGTTCCAGTGCACGCTTACGGTCTTTTTGATCTTTATCCCCATGCAGCACAAACGCATTAATGTCTTGCGCAACTAAGCGGCCATATAAACGATCGGCTTGCACACGGGTATTGGTAAAAACTAAAGCCTTGCGGAACGGCTCATTGGTCAGCAGCCAGTGGGTTAAACGCTCTTTATGGGGTACATCGTCTGCAGTTATGATTTGCTGACGAGTACTTTCGTTCATTTCGGCAATCTGGTTAACCATTAAATGCAAAGGATTATCCAGAACATTATTGACCATTTCCCGTAACGCATTACCGCCCGTGGTGGCAGAAAACAATAGCGTTTGCTGACGGGCTGAGCACTCCGCAACAAGGCGCTGCATATCCTCAGCAAACCCCATATCCAACATGCGATCTGCTTCATCCAGGACCAACACTTCAACCTGATCCAATTTTAAATGACCGGCATTTAGGTGCTCAATTAAACGACCGGGCGTCGCAATCAGTACGTCTGGATCTTTACGCAGCAAAGCGCCCTGCTCTTTAAAGTCTTCGCCGCCGGTAATGATTCCAGATTTAAGGAAAGTGAACTGCGAAAAACGTTCCACTTCCGCTAAAGTTTGTCGTGCTAACTCGCGGGTCGGCAATAAAATCAAAGAGCGGATGGCCACCCGTGGTTTTGCCCCGGAAATAAAGCGGTTGAGCAACGGCAATACAAAAGCAGCCGTTTTACCGCTTCCTGTGCGTGCAATCACACGTAAATCACGGCCCTCCAAGGCCGCTGGAATAGCCGCGGCCTGAACAGGCGTTGGCTCAGTGAAATTCAATTCAGCCAGCGCTTTTAAGAGACGCTCATGCAGGGCAAGTTCAGAAAACACGGTATACCTCAAGATCATTGATCATAATAAATAACGCCCTTTGCACACGCTCAAGGCCATCTGCTGCGCATTGTACTTCAGTTTAAGCGTCGGGATTGCTTAAGCAGCACGCGCGCGCTATCAAACACCACTAACACCACCGCAATCCAAATTGGAATATAGGTCAGCCACTCGCCAGATTCGACAATCTCACCCACCCAAAAAACACTCACAAAGAATAATAAGACGGGTTCAATATAGCTCAAAATACCCAGCAAACCTAAGGGCAATAAGTGGCTGGCACCTAACATTGCAGCAAAGGCCATCGCACTAATCAGTCCTAAGCCGGGTAACAAATACCACAACTGCGGCGCAATCGAAAAAGCATCCGCCGGAGCGTAGTTAACGATTAAGTAAATCGCCACCGGAGCCAATAACAACATTTCCAAAAACAAACCACTAAAGGAGTCAAAGCCCATCCAGCGGCGCAACATAAAATAAGGTGGGTAGCCGACAGCACACAAAAATGTAACCCAAGACAGCCCACCAACTACCCACAACTCATGGATAATACCTACCGCCGCAAAACACACGGCGATACGCTGCAAACGGCGTAAATACTCACTATAAAAAACCCGCCCGACCAACACTAATGACAACGGCATTAAGAAGTAACCCATGGTTAAATCCAGCATTTGCTCATTGATCGGCGCCCAAACAAAGATCAACCATTGCACGCCCAATAATGCTGCAGTCAAAAACAATGCCAAAATCAGTATTGGCTCACGCACTAAGCGCAGCAACGCCTCTTTAAGCATAGAAATACGACCAGCGACAATCAATAACACAAACACTGCCGGCAAAGACCATAAAATGCGCTGCGCAAAAACTTGCACACCGTCTAAAGGGCCAAGGTACAGAGCATAGCCTGGAATAACTGCGAATATGAGTGAGGCGAAAACAGACATCGCCACACCGCGACCTGACAAGTGCATAGACAGCCTCTCGCTTTTAGGAAAATAACTGCGCCACACCACCTTATTACAGCGGCTGCAAGCATGCTACTTATTGAGAGTAATCCACATATATGCGGATTAGGTTACAGCGCGTGTATGTTTACACCCTGCGCAGAGCACCTCAATCTTTGCGATTAAAGGTTTTTACTTGTTGCTGAACCGCGGCCTTAGCTAGCATATAGGCCGATACTGGCGCACTCAACATTAAAAATAAGGTAATCAACAGTTCCTGCACATGCAGAGCTTCATCACGAAAACTGAAGTACAGCATGGAAGCGATAAGTACGCAGCCAACACCTAAAGTCGTCGCTTTCGCTGGGCCATGCAAGCGCATAAAAAAATCCGGAAAGCGATGCAAGCCAATGGAGCCGACCAAGGCAAAAGCACTACCAATCAGTAAAAAAAACGCAACAGTATATTCAACCCAAACAGACATCAGCCCACCCTTGTTTATTCAATGATATCGCCACGCAATAAATACTTGCATAAAACCACTGTGCTAAAGAATCCAAACAAGGCAATGAGTAGTGCCACCTCAAAGAACAGACGACTACTCAAGAGTATCCCGAACATCACCAATAGCGCCAAACCATTAATATAAAGCGTATCTAAGGCTAAAATACGGTCCACCGCATCTGGCCCACGCAGCAAGCGGAAAAAGTTTAGCGATAAGCTGATACCAAACATCAACATGCTTACATAGATTACTGTGGTTAGCATGCAAATATCTCCCGCAGCGGCTGCTCATAACGCTGTCTGATTTCGGCGATTAAGCCTTGCTCATCATCACTGTGCAACGCATGCACAACCAATACACTATCGCGTCGATTAACGCTCGCAGCCACGGTACCCGGCGCTAAAGAAATAGCACTGACCAGCAAGTAAATAGCCAAATCATCTTCTAACTCATAGGGCACTTCGACCCAGCATGGTTGCAACTTACTCACCCGCCCCAAGGCTGAGCGTGCCACCTGAAAGTTAGCGACAATAATATCCACTAACATATGCTGACTGAAAATAAACACATGCTTCCAGCTGCGAATGCGTGGCAAACGCGGCCACCAAGTGACTGTTAAGCGCGGAATTAATAGCCCCAGAAAGCCGCCCAGCAACCAGTGACCTACAGAGGTAAAATCATCCACCAACAACAGCCAAACCAACAATAGCCCTAAGCTAGCGAGTGGGTGTGCTAACCATTTTTTTGAACGTGTCACATGGCCTCCTTAAGCTGCATCGCTTGCAAGTAGCTCGCTGCATCCAATACCTGCAACGCTGTTGCCTGGGTAAAGTTCACTAAAGGCTGAGCAAAGACCACCAATAGCGGGCTACTGCACAACAGCAGGGCCGTGACCGCAAAGGTAACCTTATCCAGAGGTTGCGCTTCGCTGGCGGTGGTGTGATGACGCCAAAACAGCATGCTACCCGCACGGCTTAAGCCAATCACGCCCACCAAACCTGAGACTAAAACCACCGTCCACAATTGCCAAGCCGTCTGCCCCGACACCGCCTGCAACAATAAAACCTTACCGAAAAATCCAGCAAAGGGTGGCAAGCCTGCAACTGCAATGGCCGCAAGAAAGAAGCAAGCACCAAGTAAGTTGGGATTAAGTAGGCGCGGACCAACTTTAAAGTTATCGCCTAAATCACCGCGCTGCTTAGCAACAATACCCGCCAAGAGGAACAATCCTGCAATCACCCAAGTGCTTTGCACCAGGTAATACAAACTCGCAGCCAGCGTGGCTTCCGTACCCACGGCAATCCCCGCGAGCAAAGTCCCCACCGAAACCAAGACCAAATAAGCCAAGAGGCTACTCAGGCTATTGGCGGCAAAGGCACCCAGAATGGCTAAAACAATTGTTACCAGCGCCAACACCCACAAAACCCCGGTGCCCAGCCCGCTGGCACCACCAGCAGCGGCACCAAAAACTAAGGTACTAAAGCGTAAAATCGCGTACAGCCCCACTTTAGTCATGATCGCAAACAATGCAGCAACTGGCGCCGTAGCACTGGCATAGGCCCGCGGCAACCAAAAGTACAATGGGAAAAACGCAGCCTTTAAGCCAAAGACCAGCATCAACAAAGCTCCAGCGGCTTCCAGCAAAAACAGCTGATCGCCTTCAGCTTGCGAGACAAAGAGTGCCAGATCGGTCATATTCAGCGTGCCGGCAACGCCATAAAACAGCCCCGCCGCGATCAAGAATAAACCTGAGCCTATCAAGTTCAAAATAACGTAATGCAGTGCCGAACGAATCCGTGCCACACCTAAACCGTGCAACAGCAAGGCATACGAAGCAATCAACAGGATCTCGAAAAACACAAACAGGTTAAACAAGTCGCCAGTTAAAAATGCACCGTTAATGCCTGCCAATTGAAACTGCAAGAG
>SMER01001256.1_pt1 | contig 14689 bp, 13 predicted proteins | sample 2456411 | NCBI WGS metagenome assembly SMER01 (sample SAMN10132597, study PRJNA489261) | soil metagenome | isolation source: day1 antibiotic-silt loam soil ammended with raw manure from dairy cow... | place: USA | collected 2015-05-01 | reverse complement strand
GCCCAAGAAAAATGTGTTAAAGCAAATATTATCAAAATCAACAGCCCTTTTTGCAGGCTTTGTTTAGTAGCTTTCATATATATGTTTGTTCCTTTTTTAACTGATGCAAAAGTAGAACGAAATGGTTATTTATACAATCACTTAATATAATGAGTTTATCATAAAAATATCATTAGAATGGGGTATGTGTAAACATGTAATATTATAGAATGGCCTATTAGATATTAGTGTAGGAAGGGGTGTTAGTTTCTAATAAAGGCGAAAGTATAGGATGTATATAACTAATATTATAATGAGTAGGTGTAAATAAAAAAAAGCCCACTGATTTTTTAAAACAAGAAGGCTTAATACTATTATGTCTATAACTTAAAAAAACTCGTGCAAAAGTATTGATAATTGAAGGGCTATACTATCCCCTAAAGTAATGAGTTAATATTCTTAGAGATCAAAGTCATCTAACGAAATTAAAGATTTGGAAACAGCATAAAGTGCAAGGCCAGCTTGACTACGAATACCAGTCTTAATCATAATGTTTCGTCGATGTGAAATTACTGTATGCACACTGATATATAATATATCAGCAATTTCTTTATTTGTATGACCTTTTATTAATTGTAATAGAACCTCTGTTTCTCTATCTGAAAGAATTTCACTTTCTTGTCTATCTCCATTATCCAACTGTTTTAAATTTAGTTGATTGTTTATTACAGAGAGTATTTGACTTGAGCTGTCGTAAATATTTAAAATAAAATCATAAACCATAAGAGTGTTAGTGTCCAATATGTTCATATTTAAACATCCAATCAAAAGCTGAGGATAGTTTCTTTTAAGTCTTTTTACTCCCTTTGAATTTTCAAACATAAGTATTGGGTTTATTATTAATACTTCGATGCTTTTATTGGTTAGGGTCTCTTCAATTTCTTCAAAAGATAACAATCTTGTAACATTATACTCATGTTCTGACTGATAAAGAATAGCCATGATACCTCCGTAAAGCAGATCAGAAGATTCTGCAATTACTATATTGATGCTTTTCATTTACAGTTTTTTTCAAATCGGCTACCGACAGGAACTAGAATTGCCTCCTCAATTAATGAGTGTATATAAAGATCGAACTCTAATTCTAAAAGTGAAGTTAAAAGTCTTCTACGCAAATTCAGAGAGTTGTCAATTTTGATATGTTTGAGCAACAGTTTTTTCAAATCAGCTAGTTTTAGTTCAATATCTGTGTGATGTTCATGATACTCTTTAGCACTATATTCATTATCGCTAGGGATCTCTTTATTGGTCGCAAGCTTTGTAAAATACGGAAAAGCTACAATTTCTTCATAGTCTAAATGTTCAAGCACCTCCTCAAGATAAGTGTTGAAGAATTTTTCTAACAATAAAAGCTCTTTCGAAGGATTCTCCTCTTGTAGCTGATGAATATATGAATCTAATTCAGGATATTTATATTTTCTATAATAAATATGACTATTCTTGAGGAATTGAATTAACTGTAGTATATCTTTGTTTGACAGTGAGATTTCATTATGTTCGTTTTGTCCATAATATAAATTTCCAACTGTGATAAATAATTTTTCGCTAATATCATATTTTTCGCATATCTGGGCCACCGTTAGTTCATCAACCCTAAAGTCTATTTCGAAATGCTGCATAAATAGTAGAAATGACGGATTTCCCTCTATCAAATCGACCATCTTCATGTATGGTTTTATTTTTATTGTAATATTTTTAAGCATATTATTTCTGTTTATGATACAAAGATAATAAAATAGTTGAATTTTCAATTCGTGATATAACTGCAAAAACATCATGAATAAAGATTGTAATAAGCTCTGGTTTTAGTTCTTCCTTAATCCAGAAACTGCTCTATCTTCTAATTATAATTATAAGTATTGTACTAAAAAAAGAGCTGTGCGATAGCCTCACATTATAAAATAGTTGTCCATATTAAACTATTTGTCAAAGAATATGTCTATATTTGCAGAAGCTTAAGATGGAGAAGTGTTGTAATGATACATCTTCTCTCACAATCTACAAAGCAAACAAAACGGGGCTGACCGGTTTTGACAGCGGGTAGAAGTGGTTTGTAAGCATGCAGTGCGTTGTCGAGTGGCACTATAATCACAATCGTCAAAATTTTAACTGGCAACAATAATTACGCTCTTGCAGCATAATCGAAGTATAGTAGATTATAACGCTTAATCTCTGGCACTAGGTGCTGAGACAAGACATCACCCGGAAGCTGTGGCTTCGAAGCGTGCCGATCAGGTGATGCAGGTAACTCGAAGATAGAATAAGTTAAGCCTTGGAGCTTATTCGAAATTAAAAGGCTAAGGATAGAGTTCGGTGGCTTTAGTCAGGCTCTATTTCGAAACAGCTCCACTGGTCGCATAAGACATAAAGCGACAAAACATAGACAAACCGTTCAAATTGAGAGATTTGAGCGGTTTTTTATATGTATATGGCTGACAAAAAAGACAGGGAAAAGACAAATAAAGTCAGTTTACATTTCCCAATTCGTACCCCCAAACAAAAAAAGCCATTAGGGGGTACGAATTGTCCAACATTGGCAGTTTCATGTCCACTTTTGACTGGTCTGTATTTAGCTCAATTTTAAAAGATTATCATACATTTATAATTAAAAAATTGAGTTATGAAAAGTACATTTAGCGTTCTCTTTTTTATTAGAAGGGACAAAAAAAGAAAAGATGGAACCTGTCCAATTTTATGTAGAATTACCATAGATGGTGTTGAATCACGATTCAACACAAAAGTGTATGTTCAGGATTCCAGGTGGAATGTGAAAGCAAACAAAGTTTCAGGTAGTAATGCTGAAAGCCGAAGCTTGAATGCAAGATTGGATGATATTAAAGCATCCCTGCATAGGATTTATCACGATTTTCAACGATTTGACATTGTAACTCCCGAGAAAATAAAATGTGAGTTTTTGGGTCTTGAGGAAAGTGGAGAGTCTATTCTCAATCTTTTTGACAAACACAATCAGGATATGGAATCTCTGATAGGAATATCAACCACCAAAGCTACATTTCAAAAATACTCAGTTACAAGAAAACATTTGGCTAACTTTATTAAAAAGAAGTATAATGTATCTGATATAGCCTTGAAATCAATTAACTATATGTTTATTCACGACTTTGAGATTTATATGGTAAGTCATGCGAAGGTGAGTCATAATACTATGTCGAAGTTTATGGGATTTGTAAAGAAAATCATCAATATTGCTATTAAGAGTGACTTGATAAATCATAACCCATTTGCCAATTATAAAATTCAATTTGAAAAAGTTGATAGAGGATACTTAACAGAGCAGGAGCTAAATCTGCTTATTAAAAAGAAGTTTTTGATCAAGCGATTGGAACAGGTAAGAGATATTTTTGTTTTCGCATGTTTTACCGGATTGTCATATATTGATGTAAAAGAACTATCAAAAGATCATATCAGAATTTCATTTGATGGAAACACTTGGATTATGACAAAGCGGAGTAAATCTAACATCAATGTCAATGTTCCTTTAATGGATATTCCAAAAAAAATATTGGAAAAATATGATGGTGAGCTTCCTGATAAAGTTCTACCAGTTTTAAGCAATCAAAAAATGAATGCTTATCTGAAAGAAATTGCTGATGTGTGTGGTATTACCAAGAATCTCACTTTTCATCTTGCAAGACATACCTTTGCAACTACAGTTACACTAGCAAAGGGCATTCCGATTGAAACTGTTAGTAAAATGTTAGGACACACCAATATTCAAACAACTCAAATCTATGCTCGTATTACTAATGATAAGATAAGTAAGGATATGGAGGGGTTATCAGAGAAGTTTAATGAGAGTGAGAGGTTGTTTCAGTAGATTATAATTTCAGATAGCAATATATAATAACTATGGGAACCCTTTATAGGTATGAGGGCTCCCATTTTTATTAAGTAATGGCTATTTCACTTTAGGGAATTCTTTCATCCTGGTTGAATAACATGGAGATAGTCTCCTTTGTCTGATCTTCCATTTTTCACCATACCGATATGTTTGTTAATATTCAATTTATTTAAATTTAGCACTTTAGCCCGCATTATGCTTATACAATGTTAGCGGTAGTTTTTTCTTATTTCGTGTAGGATTTCTTTCAGTTTTGGTTCAATATTAAGTTCGTCAAATAGTTTTACCGATAAATTTAATGAGTTTTCGAAAGCCAAAACTATGTTTTTAGGATTTAAGTCCGACGTTCCTGTTTTATACGCTGAATACCAAATCGGATCAATGTCCTTTTCAAGACTTTTTGTCGGACTTTCCCAATGTTGCGTTTTGTTTGTTCTTACTCTTATAAGCCAAAGCAAGTATTTCTGAACATTTGATAAACTGTTATGAGCGTGAGCAAATTCTTCTCGTTTAATTAAGTTGCTTGTTGTCAGTACAACATTCAGTAATGATTGGCTTAACCACAAGATATTTTCATTTGTTATTCTTTCGGGCGATTTCGTTTTGATTTGATTAAGCGTTTTCGTTAAAAGTCCGTCTTTGTCGATTAGGTTCATTTGGTCAAAATCGCTAAATGTAACAATTCCGTCCCAGGATTTGATAATTTCAATTTCCTCCGTTTTTAAAAAATGAAATTCACCTCTGACCATATTCTCGAAAATAGCAACTTCGCTTCCGTATTCGTTTGTAAAATATAAAGCCACAGGATGAATTTGATTTACCCATTTTTCTGCGGAGAAATTTTCTTTATTTTTCAAGAAGATGTAAAATTCGATGTCAGAATATTTGTCTCCTTCTTTTTTGGTAAATGAACCATACATAAAAACAGCGGAAACATTTTCGTCTTGTTGAGCTATAGATTTTGTTTTATCAATCATTTGTAACTGTGTCATTTTTTCAAATTTTTAAAAGTTGATAATAGAAATACTCATTACTTTTTGAAAGCAATGAAAAAGTTTGAGTTTATATATTTTGGACAGTTACTTTTAGCTTCATCGGGTTATATTTTTTATGTTCAACATTTTGTTTGGTAAAATTAACTCCAAATTTAACATAAATCTTCAAATCGAAGCGATTATTGCCGCTTTTGGCAAACCGTTTGTTATCGGCTTTACTTCATTAATTCAATAGTTCGTTCTATATTTATCTCGTGTAAAAATGTTTTATCGTGGGAAATCACGATTAAAGTTCCTTCATATTCATTGATTGCATTGGTTAAAATTTCGATATTTTGAAGGTCTAAATTATTGGTTGGTTCATCTAAGACAATAATGTCTGGTGATTGATTGGCTATATTTAAACAACACAACATTAATCGCATTCGCTCGCCACCACTTAATGATTTACAAAGCTTATACCAATCGTCTTTTGAAAATAAAAAACGATCTAATCTGATTTTTACTTCGTGTTCCTGAAGGCCGGTTTGATTAAATTGTTGTGCTTGTTTATAAATCTGCAAATGATTGTTGATTAAAGAGTAATCTTGGTCAATATAAACAGAATGATTTTTAGCAATAAATATTTTTCCTTCCGTTGGTTTAAGTTTTCCGAGTATTAATTGGATAAGTGTGGTTTTTCCTGCTCCATTCTTTCCGTTGATAGCAATTCGTTCACCGCTGATAATTTGAATGTTTAGAGGTTTTCCCCATAATAAACCTCCTGTTTTATATGCGAAATTGATATTTTCTGCTATAAACAGATTTTTTCCTTTATGAAGATTGGAAGAATCAAATTCAAATTTCATTTGTTCTATATCGGAAACAGAAAGTCTTAAATCTTGAAGCTCGTCTTTTATACCACTGATTTTATCTGAATGAACTCCAGCAATTTTTGCTGTGCTTCTTTCAGAATTATTCTTCCAAGCATCTGATACTATCTTTGGAAGACCGGCTTTTCCTAAATTCTTTTTTGCTCGAACATCTAATTTTTGTTGTCGCTCAATTGTTTTTCGCTCCTTTTCTCTCGCCTTTCTAAGTGCTTTTTCTTTGTTCTGAATATCTTGGCTTAAAGCGTTTTGTTCAATTTCTTTTTGCTCCTTATAAAATTCATAGTTTCCGCCGTAAACTTTAATTTCATTTCTGTTGAGCTCATAAATAGGATTTAAAAACTGAAGTAACTCTCGGTCGTGGCTAACGATTATAAAAGTTGCTCTTGAAGTTTGAATAAAATCATATAGTAAGCCTCTACTGGATTTGTCCAGATGATTACTGGGTTCATCTAATAAAACAAATGATGGTTGATGAATAAATAAACCTGCAAGAAAGACTTTTGTTTTTTGTCCTCCACTTAATTCGCTCAATTTTTGAGATAGTGATAAATCAGATATATCCCAATAGCTTAGGGCTTCTTGACATTTTTCTTCTATTGTCCAATCGTCATTTAAAAGACTATAATTCTTTTCATCTACACTTCCGCTTAAAATTTTGTGTAAAGCATTGAGCTTAGTTTCAACTTGTAAGGCTTGTGCAATGGTTAACTTATTAAACTGACCGAAAATTTGAGGAATATAGTAAGGTTTAGCCTGGGAAGTAATTTGACCTTCATCAGGTTTTAAATCCTTAGCGATAAGTTTTAACAAAGTGGATTTTCCAACGCCATTATTGCCAATTAATGCAATTTTTTATCGGATTGGTTTACTGTCATACTTAAATTAGTAAACAGCGTATTTTTATTGGGATGTGAATAGGATAAATTTTGAATCGTAAGCATAATTAATTGCTGAATTCAAGTTCCAAATGCAACGGAATTCATATTAATAATTTGTTTAAATTTTTCGTTTGGTGTGAGGTATCCAAGTCTTTTACGAGGTCTATTATTTAGATTGTTTTCAATCCATTTAATACGCTTGTTGGTTACTTCACTAAAGTCCGTACCCTTTGGGATATACTGCCTGATAAGACCGTTAGTATTTTCATTGGCACCACGCTCCCAAGAGTGGTATGGCTTACAAAAATAGAAATTAATATCTAGTTTTTGTGCTATATCCTCGTGTTTTGCAAATTCTTTTCCATTATCAGCCGTTATTGTGTGTATTAAGTTTTTTACTTTTCGTAATGCCCATACTGTAATCTTTGCTACAGGGATGGCTTCTTTCCCTGATAGCTTACGTATCCATACTCTGCTTGTTGCTCTATCATTAATGGTTAGAATAGCACCTTTGTGATTCTTTCCAATAATTGTATCTATCTCTAAATCACCAAATCTTTCTTTTTGCTCTACAATTGAAGGTCGCTGATCAATCTCCACTCTATTCGGAATAAATCCTCTACCTGCGTTTTTAGAACCACGCTTTGAATATTTGCGTCCTTGCCTTCTAAGAGATTTATGAAGATCCCCACCTTGTCGTTTATCTTGCCATATCCAACAATATATAGTTTCGTGAGATACCATAGCTATATTTTCTACTTGGCTTCTGCCCACTATCTGCTCTGGGCTCAAGTCCTTTCGTAGAAGATTTTTTACACGCTTCTTCATAGCTTGTGTAAATACCTCCTTTCGCTTCTTTTCAACCTTACGTTTATCTGCCTTTCTTTGGGCAAGATCAGGGTTGTATTTTCCACTACGACTATCGCAATTGCGTTTTATTTCTCTATAAATATTACTCCTATCAACTCCAATAGCTTCAGCTATATCTTTTTTACTCATCGGAACTTGCAACATCTTAGAAATTGCATACCTTTGCTTTTCGGTTATATGTTTACTCATCTACAACTTTTATTTCTTTGGACGGACAATAAAAACAAAGATAGTAACATTATCCATTCAGCAGAGAACAGAGGGAATTGTCTCTCTTTTCTCTCTGAAAAAAATATTACTTATGCAGCTATTAATCCTTTTCTTTAAAAGATTTCTTTTTGAGTTTAACAAAAGTGGGAACCCAATTTTTTGAGCTGATTGTTAGATTGTCTAAGAAATTAATTTTTACATTTTCCGCTTACTTTTTATTTATGGTACAAATATAATGTTTTTTCTGAATTACCTTGTTTCGTATTGCCGATAACGTCTGACTCGCTTGGCGAAGGCGGCACTTTTTAGCACTGAACTTCAACCGAAGACGAAACTTCAAATTTACGAAAAACTTTCAATCGAAGACGTTTCCTGCCGCTTTTGCCAAACGAGCTGTTATAGGCAGCCCTATTCATTTTTGTAAATATCGAATTTATCAAATGGAACTTTGCCAAAATTTTTTATCGTTTTTAAATTGTCAATGTCTTTCACCAATGCCTCTGCATCGGGGTCGTCACTATCGTTAAATTTGTAGCTTATAAAATGGTCTTCGTAAAGAAACCAATTTTCTTTTGTCTTGTCAAATTTAAAAGTTGTTATTTTTTCCCAATGTTGTCCGCCTGAAATTCCGTGTTCTATTGAAAAATATCCGTTTTGTATTGTTGTTCCTACAAATGGGTCGCCAAACACTCCACCACAATCAATACATTCAACAGCATTATCGTTTCTATTTGCAAGTTTGTATGAGCCGTCTGATTGTTTTAAAAGCAAAAGCAAAGGTCGTTTGTCTGGCTTGTCGTGTGCGTAATTAGAGGTTGTTTCTTCTGTATTTTTTCTAAGGACTAAAATTTTGTCTGTTAAGCCGTCTAAATTGGCGTCACCCGATGATACATTAATAGCGGAATATCCACTTGGAATAAAGGATTTCAAAGTTTCGGATAACGTGTCAATAGATTCGTTAAACGTTTCGTGCTTTTTTATGTCGGCAGTTGTAATTGTGTCTTGCGTTGTATGAATAGCAACTTTATTTTTGTCAGAGTTGTTATTTGTCTGTCCGCAAGACGTGAGCAAAATTAGCATTGTTATATATAGAATTCTCATCATTGTTGGCGTGTTGCTGGGTTGCCTATAACGTTTGGCAAATTGGCGATGGAGCCGACTTTTAGCACAAATGTTGAATAGAATTACTAATCTTCAACATTGCACAAAAGTTCAATAGAAGTACTTCACCGGCTCTATTGCCAATTTGTTTGTTATGTGCCGTTTTATTCCATTTTATACATTTAACAATTGCTGAAACGTAAAGTCGGGTTTAAACATTTCAATTTCGTTTTGAGTTGATTCTTCTTGTGCTTCTTTGCCATAGATAAACATTTGCTGTTCATAATTTTTAACAGCCTCTTCAATGCTATTAAATTTTCCATCGGCTAGATTATCAGACAATATCAAGGCATCCACCAACCCACTATTTACTCCCTGCCCTGCAAAAGGCGGCATCAAATGTGCGGCATCCCCAATCATTGTTATGGGTAATGGGCGCTTGCTTTTCCAAGGCTTTTCTAAAGGAAATATCCGTGTAGCCAATCCTACAAATGACAACGTCGTATGAATCAATTCTTTGTAGCGTTCGTCCCAATCGGAAAATTCTTTCAGAAGAAAATCAACGACACTATTTCTGTTTTGAAAATCTACCTGCGTTTGGTTTTTCCATTCATCAGGTGTTTTAAAACTTATTCCAAAATGCAATGCACCATTATTATTGGGGTTAGCAAATAATAAATTACCTTGGTGAGATGCCATTAGCCGGTTTCCATTGCATAGCTGAAAAAATCCAGGACAGTTTATCTCTGGTTGATGAATATCGGCTTGTATATTGAAAGTACCTGTTTCTTCAACTTCCGTGTCGGTAACAAATTTTCTTACCTTGGACATCCCGCCATTGGCAAGAATAACCAAATCTGCTGTTTCACTCGGTTTATTCTCAAAAGTTAGTGTCCACTTCTTCTTACCAGGTTCAAGCATAACAAGTTTTCTATCCCAAATAACCGTGTCGTTTTCTAAACTATTCAACAAGATAGCCCTTAAGTCATTTCTGTTTATTTCAGGATTGTCAAATCGATTTTCGGGCTTTACATTTTTTGTGGATAAAATATTGCCTTTTTCATCAGCAATATTTACACCCATTGGTAAGGCTAAGTCATAATAAGTTTGTAACAATCCCGCTTTTTTCATTGCTTCCTGACCTGAACCTTTGTGTAGGTCAAGGGTTCCACCAAAAATTCTTGCCTCTCGGTCGTTGTCTCTTTCGTAAACTGAAACGTCTATGCCGTTTTGCTGTAATAATTTTGCCATAGTCAGTCCAACGGGTCCACCACCAATTATTGCAACGTTCTTATCACTAAGTAAATTCATTTGTTTGTCTGTATCTATTCGCATTGTCATTCAAAAATGGCACATAACGAAAAATGGTAGCCGTAGTTGCCGGATTTACAGCACTTTCGTATCAATTTAGCACTTCGGTTCGTTAAAAGCACCAAAGTATCAAGTTGGCACGAAAGCCGGCAATTATCGGCTACCATATGTTAGTGGCATTTATCATTTCATTATATTCATTTGCTTTAACGCATTTTTTGTTACATTAATTCTCGATGAAATAAAATCATCAACATTCAATCCGTCTGTCGGAATTACATTTGTTGCAAAAAAATAAACATTAGATTTTGTTTCAACATAACCAACAAACCAACCATTATATTTTTCTTCTATCGAACTTAATCCAGTCTTACCGCTTAAAATGTAATTTTCAGTTCGCTCAATTTCCATAATATTTTTGACAATCTTTATTGTCCTATCAGAAATTGGAAATTTTGAAAAATAGAATTTCCTTAAAAAGTCGATTTGTTGTTTTTGAGATATTTTTGAATTTCCTTCAAGCCAAAAATTGTCAATCGTTAAACTGTCAAAAATCATATTTTTATACTCAAATTTTTCTAAATATTCTTTCATTTTAATTGTTCCGATTTTCCTTGCAATTTCCTGATAGCAAGGAACACAGGAAATTCTAAAAGCATCTTTAAATGATAAATCTTTTTCCCAAATATCCATTTTTCTCTGCTCGCCATTCCATTTTAAAATAGTTGTATCATTTTCAATAATGCCTAATTCAACAGCAATTATAGAATTTGGAATTTTGAATGTTGATGCAGGTAATTTTCCGTTTTTAGCCCAATCAAAGTCATTTGAGTAAAAAGTATTCTTGTCGTTATCATAAATTAGAATTGAACCATTTACTTGAAAACTATCTAAAATTTTGTCAAAATCAGAAATTTCTGTTTCAATTATGTTTTTATTCGTTGTTGTGTTACAGCAAACAAATAAAAATATCATTGAAATAAAAACTACAAATAAAATATTTTTCATTTATTGTCTAATTATCGTTTGTTTTTGTTGCCACTAACGGTTAGTATATGAAAAGTAGGCGATTTCGAAGTGCCAAATTTTCGGTTAAGCACAAAGTATAATACGAGCCAAAAGCCTTGAATTTACTACTGTTTCGCCTATTTTTTATATACATTGTTAGCGGGTCGTTGTTTTTGTTTATCAGTCATTTATGTGTTTTTCTATTCCATCAATTATTGATTTCCAATCATCAACGTGTAATTCGTGTCCTGTACCTTCAAGGGTGATTAGATTTGAACCTTTTATTTTTTCTAGTAAAAAACCTGCATTCTTATAATGCCAAATTTTGTCGTCTGTTCCGTGGATAATTAAGGTGGGTTGTTTGATTTCGTTTAATCTGTTCCAATATTCTTCACCACCTTGCAATGCAGCGTGATTGAACATACTTATATAATTGTTGGCTCTATTGAACTCAGCTCTTATCAGTTTTTCACTTCTTTGTTTGTCAAATTGTTTCTTGCCACTCATTAATTCTGCACCCTGAATTAAATAGTTTACCACACTGTCTTCATTTGTCCAATTGACTGTACCTGCTTTACTATGGAAATCTAAAATACTCGTGTCCATTTCAGGTATAGTTGGGTCTGAGTCTCCCCAAGGGCCTGATGACATAAGAGTTAAGGAGTTAACTCTGTCGGCAAACTTTATTGATGCTATTTGAGAAATTAGTCCGCCCAAAGAAATCCCCACAAAATGTGCTTTGTCAATCTTGTAGCCATCCAATATTGAAATAGCGTCATTAGTTAAGTCAACAATATCGTATGGAGTAGAACCTGGTTCATAATTAGTGGATTTTCCTACATCTCTGTTGTCGTAACGAATAACAAAAAATCCTTTTTCAGATAATTGTTGGCAAAATTCAGTGTCCCAATACAGCATTGATACGGTTGCACCTGCTACCAAAAGGATTGCTGGATTTTTCTGATTATTATCAGTCCTAAAATTAATATCCAAAGTAGTTTTTTTTTCATTTATCAATGTTTAACTGTTATGCTGGTATCTTTCACAATGCCCGCTAACGGGAAACGCATTGGCGAAGTGGCGAACTTACAAATAAAAAGCGAATGTGGAACACATTCGGCGGAATAAAATGCAGAAACTTTCAATTTAGCACTTAACCTGCCATTTTGCCAATGCGATGTTGAACTAAACCTTCGGTAGCTTTTCTACTAGAAACCATATATTTAGGGTATTAAAAATTCAAAATTATGGTAACTAAAAAAAATCTCCGGAGGAATTAAGAGCGAACAAATATTTGAATCGCGCTTGTAGTGAAATTAATGGTTTCTCTGAACTTCTGCAACGTTTCGAACGAAATATTTCCATTTTAGGTAGAAGTAAACGCACTTTTGATAATTATTCCCGCCATGTAGCTGTAATGGCACTTCATTTTGGATGTTTGCCCACCGAATTAGATCCCGAACAAGTTAAAGATTATCTATTTGAACTACAACAACGGTCGAATTCTCCTTCTCAATCGTATTTTAAACACACGGTTTACGGACTAAGGTTTCTATTAAAAACCGAAAATCTTCCGTACGATTATCTTCATTTACCTTCCATTCCTAAAGAAAAAAAACTTCCCGTAATTCTTAGTCGAGATGAGATTTGGAAATTGCTTCAACATGCCGATTTACTTAAACATCGCATTTTAATTGGTTTGATTTACAGTTGTGGACTTCGTTGTATGGAAGTGAGAAACATCGAATTGAAGCATTTAGATTTTGATCGGAAACTTCTTCATATCGTTCAAAGTAAAGGGAAGAAGGATCGTTATGTTCCGCTTTCTGATCATATCATTCGAGGGATTAAAAAATATATTTCAGTCGAACATCCCACCACATTTTTATTTACGGGTAATACCAAAGATACCAAAGGATTTGATTCTCGATACAGCCAACGCGGGGTTCAATGGGCGATTCAATCGGTTTGTAAAAAAGCAGGCATTTTAAAAGATGTGCATACACACACGCTGCGCCACAGCTATGCGACCCATTTATTGGAAGATGGTGTAAATATTCTGCAAGTTCAGAAATTGATGGGGCATGAACGCATCGAAACTACGATGGAATATTTACATGTTTGTCAGCTCGAAAACCAAAAAATACACAGTCCAATTGATACCGTTTTTGCGCTATGCAGCCGCAATGGGAAGTAGCTGATGTGCTGAGAAAAGTTGATTTATCCCATCAAAACTTCACGGTTCATCAGGAGAAAACACTCCGAGCACTGACTTTATGCCGAACTGCTGCTTTGGGCGGACATATAGATGCGTGTGATACCTGTGGAAACATCAACATCAGTTACAACAGTTGTCGCAACAGGCATTGCCCGAAATGCCAAGGTCATAAACGAGAAGAATGGATTCAGGCGCGCGAACATGATTTATTGCCCTGTTCGTATTATCATGTGGTTTTTACTATTCCAGATTCGCTTAATGGTTTGGCGATTCATCAACCACAATTGATTTATAAAATCTTGTTTGATTCGGTTTGGGCTACGTTGTCTCAGTTTGGAAAAACGGAAGGATTGCAACTAGGAATGATAGCTATTTTACATACGTGGGGACAAAATTTAAGTTTGCATCCGCATCTACATTGTATTGTTCCAGGTGGAGGAATTGATGCAAATGGTAAGTGGAAACGAAAGATAAAAACCGATAAATACTTGTTTGCAGTAAAAGCATTGAGTAAGGTTTTTCGGGCAAAATATGTAGCCTTGTTGCGCAAAGAAAAGCTGGCAGATGCTCAAATCTTGCAAAGTTTGTTTGAAAAGGATTGGGTGGTTTATGCCAAGCGCCCCTTTGGTGGTCCCAAACAAGTCATTGAATATTTAGGGAGATATACGCACAATACCATTCATTACAAAGATTATAAAGACCACAGTAAAACCAAGCAATTAACATTAAAAAACGAAGAATTTGCCCGCCGCTTTAGTTTACATATTCTGCCCAAACGTTTTGTACGAATCAGACATTACGGAATATTAAGCAGCAGTTGGAAACGCGGCAAACTCCAACAATTGCAAAAAAAGTTAAACGTTGTACGCCCCATAACAGAACCCAAAACCCAACATAAAAAATGCTACTGTTGTAAAGTCGGCAATCTGATAACGTTGCATGTTTTTGGACAAAGAGGTCCACCGGAAATGTATCTTATCGGAAATACACTTGCCTCTGTGAATTAGCTTTTACGGGTAAGGGAACTTGTGTTTGGCTGTTTCTAAAAACACCGAAAAGTGATTAAACAACACCAGTTCAAACACAAAAAAAGCAGTAATCTAAAATTACTGCTTGTATATCTTAAAGCTCCACTTCGAAAACTCCATAATACGTATTAAGCTCCCAAAGGTTCCGTTCAACGGGCTTTCATCTCGTGCCCTCCGGGCAAGACGAAAGCTTAGTTATTATGTGTAGTTTTTTAGTATCTTTGTCAGATGAAATTATCAGATTAGCAAATTTACTTTACGCAACGTATAGGAAGAGAATAGTTTAGTATTATTCTT
>SMER01000148.1_pt1 | contig 14699 bp, 8 predicted proteins | sample 2456411 | NCBI WGS metagenome assembly SMER01 (sample SAMN10132597, study PRJNA489261) | soil metagenome | isolation source: day1 antibiotic-silt loam soil ammended with raw manure from dairy cow... | place: USA | collected 2015-05-01 | reverse complement strand
ACTCAACTTTCGCAAGTAATATAACTTACTGATATACAATAAAAAAGCAGCATATATGCTTGGTAAAGATGCTGATTATCAGTATCTTTGAGTTGCAAAACAAAAACCCAACTATATGCTGCAACACAAAGATAGGATAATACTTTCAGAGATAAAAGACTTTTTCACTTCAAGTGAAAAAGCGATGGAAACAATTTTCAATTTCATAAGCTCTTTGACATTTTCAGATAAAAGATATGGTTTCTCTAAGGCGTGCAATCTAAAATATGCAAATCACACCAAGTTTGTATTGCTTATGTTGTTCCCATTTTTCGAGGTCAAAACCTCATGGCATTATGCTGATTCGACACTGTATCGCTTTCTCTCGTGTGGTAAAGATGTATTTTACCGTTTAATGAATGATGGGAGGATAGATTGGCGTAATTTATCATACAGCATTACTATGCAGTTAATCCGTAAAACTCAAAAGAAAAGTAAAGCCAGTACTAATGGACCTCGTTGTTTGATTGTTGATGATACTGATTTACCCAAAACAGGTCGATTCATTGAGCTAATTGGGAGAATTTACTCTCACGTTACCCACTCCTCAAATCTTGGATTTAAAGGTCTTTTCATGGGTTATTATGATGGTAAAAGTTTCTTCTCCTTAGACTTTAGTTTGCATGGCGAAAAAGGAAAAAACAAGAATAAACCTTATGGATTAACGCACAAGCAAATTAAAGAACGTTACAGTAAAAGACGTAATAAGTATGATAAAAGTAAGGAGAGAATTGATGATTACTTCTCAACCAAGATAACATCAATGATAAGGATGATTCGTTTAGCAATTAAAAAAGGTGTTCGGTTTGATTACCTTCTGGTAGATAGTTGGTTTACCTGCTTTGAACTGGTCAAATTCATCACTACTCGTCGTATTGGTTGCCATTTATTGGGAAGAATAAAAATGGGCAAAACTCGTTATGGTGCTTTTGATAAAATACTCACTGCCAAAGAGCTTTTAGCTTTACTTCGTCGAAAGAAAAAGGTTAAGCGCGCTAAATTATTGCGCTTTTATTATTGTCAGCAAATTGTTGATTTCAAAGGTGTAGAGGTAAAACTCTTTTTCTTTAAAACCTCTAGGGAAGGCAATTGGAACGCAGTGATGACAACAAACACGAAGCTGACATTTGAGGAAGCTTATAAAATATATTCAAACCGCTGGTTGATAGAAGTATACTTCAAAGAAGCTAAACAATATCTTGGACTTGGTAAATGTCAGGCACAGGACTTTGATGCTCAAATTGCTTCTACAACTCTTTGTATGATGCAATACAACATATTATCAGTAATTAAGCGGTTTCACGATTATGAAACAATAGGTGAACTGTTTCGGGCATCTCATAAAGATGCTATCAAACTCACTCTTGCTGAACAAATATGGCTGATTATCATAGAAATAATGAGTGAATTATCTCAGGTTCTTGATATAAACACTGAAATGTTCATGGAGAATTTATTATCTGAAAATGAAACGCTTACAAAATACTTCAATTTATCAAACCTATCGCAGGCGGGTTAATTAGAGCTTGCGAAAGTTGAGTCAGTTATTTTGTTGCGTCATTTTTTTACTTTCTCTACATAAGTAGAAAAACTGCAATGAAGTAAAGGGAAGCCTGATTTTTGTTTTCGCTAAATTGGTTTATAATAGAGCAGAAATTCCATTTTTTAAGAAAATATAATAATAGGTTTTTAAAGCTTATTTTATTGATGTGCAAACATAGTGAAAATAAATCATGGTAATACGGTTAAATAACAAAAAAAATACAATTCAATGATTTTATTTTGCCTAAATTAAGGATAACCTTTCTTATTACTTTGAGCTGGCTCCAATGTTTGCTATGTTTTAATGATGTTTATCTATCCAATTCAAATTCTCTCAAAAGCTACTCTTTAACACAAAATGTTTTAGTAGCTTTGTATGTAAGAGTCGAATAATTGCATGTTAGTTGTTCATATATTTATTTGTAAGAAATGAATCAATTGGCTTGTATTTTATAATCACTCTTGTTTTTCTACTTTACTATACATTAATCGAGTTTGGTTTACTCAACAATTACAAGTGTTGAGTTGTGCTGATATGTGACGGTAATTTGATAATTAAATAGATCTATAATAACAAATTATAAATTAAAATGAGAAAAAAAACAATCTTTATGTTCTCCCTGTTGCTCTTTGTAAGCTACTCTTGCAAGCAGCCCCAAAAAGTAATTAGTTTTGATGATTTTGGTGTTCAACCAAACACAGAAGAAAATGCATCGTTGGCTGCGGTTAAGCTAGTGGAGCATTTATCGGCTTCAACTGACACTTCTCATGTTGCCGTTGTATTTCCAAAAGGAAGATACGATTTTTATGAAGATGGATCGTTTCAGCGTGAATATTATATCTCAAATCACGACCAAGGCAAACCTAAAAGTATTGGTTTTGCTTTAGAGGGTCTTCAGAATATAACTATTGATGGTCAAGGGTCTGACTTTATCTTTCATGGAAGAATGATTCCTTTTGCCTTATTGAACAACGCTAATATTACATTAAAGAATGTGAGTATAGACTTTGATGTGCCTGCTTTGCGTCAATTAAAAGTAACAGAGGTAAATAAAGATGCCGATGAGGTGGTAGCAGAAATCTATCCTCAGGGTAACTATAGAGTGGAAAATGATGCACTAGTTGTTGAAGGTGAGGGGTATGAATATACTCCATTTGTTTCAATGGCTTTTCGCTCCGATAAGCGTCTTGCTTATATGCGTTCTGATGTTAGTTTTGAGCCATCGTCTGTAACAGAGCTATCTCGCAATGTTTTATCTATTAAAGGGTGGAGCCAATTAGAGGCAACATCGGTAGGCGAACGATTTGTGCTTCGTTCTTATTATCGACCTACTCCTGGCATTTTTGTGTCTGAAAGTCTTAATACAACTTTCGAAAATGTTACCGTGCATTATGCCGAAGGAATGGGTTTATTGGCTCAAATGAGCGAAAATATTACACTTGATGGTTTTAATGTTAGCCTAAGAGGTGGTGATGATGAGCGATTCTTTACTACGCAAGCAGATGCAACCCACTTTTCGGCCTGTAAAGGTAAAATAATTTCTAGAAACGGATTGTATGAAGGAATGGCAGACGATGCTATTAATGTGCATGGCACTTATTTAAGAGTCACAAAACGATTAGATGATAACACATTGTTGGCTCGTTATATGCATCCACAAGCTTGGGGTTTTAAATGGGGTGAAGAAGGAGATGGAGTGCAGTTTGTAGAATCCGAAAGAATGGAGCTTGTCTCTAATCACATCAATACAATAAAATCTATTAAAGCCCACGATAAACCTACTGAGTTTGGCGCTAAAGAGTTTGAAATTGCTTTTACCAATGCTTTGCCTGCAGAAATATCAGAAGAAGGTAAGTATGGAATTGAAAATCTAACATGGACACCCGAGGTGGTTTTCTCCGACAATATAATTCGCAACAATCGTGCACGTGGTTCACTGTTTAGTACACCAAGAAGTGTTGTATGCGAGAACAATCTTTTCGATCATACGCATGGAACAGCAATTCTACTTTGTGGCGATTGTAATGGTTGGTTCGAAACGGGTCCGTGTAAGGATGTCCTAATTAAGAATAATACGTTTATAAATGCTTTAACTTCTAACTATCAGTTTACCAATGCAGTTATCTCTATCTATCCTGAAATTCCTAATCTTGAAGAGCAAAAGAAATTCTTCCACTCTGGTATTGTAATTGAGGACAATACATTTGAGATGTTTGATAGACCTATTTTATATGCCAAATCAACCGATGGATTAATCTTTAGAAACAACACCGTGAAGTACAACAACGACTTTGAACCGTTTCATTGGAACAGTCATTTGTTCTTTTTTGAGAAAGTGGCAAATGTTACAATCGAAGATAATGATTTTGAAAGAGGCTTGATTCCTTCTGAAGATATTAGAACAGAATTATCAGAACCTAATGCAGTTACTGTAAAATAAAACAGATTAAAAAGCAAACGTAAATAGATGTAGACTTGATTGATAAGTATACATAAACAGTTAAACAAAAGAATAGAATGAGAAATTTAAAAACAGCAATAATCTTTGTGCTTCTAGCACTACTTATGCAAACATCGTGCACACAAACAAAGGAAGAACCCCAATCGCAAGACGAGAAAATGGAGTGGTGGCGAGATGCACGCTTTGGTATGTTTGTTCATTGGGGGCTGTATAGCATAGCTGCTGGTGAATGGGATGGAGTAGTGAACGATGGATACGGACAAGAGTGGATTCAATATCACAAAGGCATTCCCACAGCTGAATATGAGAGGGTGTTGCGTCCACAATTTCAGCCTAAAGCAGACTTTGCCTCTGAATGGGCAAAGTTGGCAAAAGAGGCAGGTTGTAAGTATGTAGTGCTTACTTCAAAACATCACGATGGCTTTGCACTTCACGACAGTAAGGTGAGTGAGTACGACGCAATGGATTTTGTGGGTAGAGACTTAATAAAAGAATTTGTTGATGCTTGTAAAAAAGAAGGGTTGAAAGTAGGATTGTATCACTCAGTTATCGACTGGCATCACCCCGATGCATACACAGGTGGAGGACTACCTTCTATAAAAGGTGAAACAAACGAAGGGCGCAATCATGACAAGTATGTTGAATACTTACATGCTCAGGTAGATGAGCTGATTTCGAACTATGGCGATGTTGATATTATATGGTGGGACTACAGCAGTGAAGAGCTTCAGGGTGAAAAATGGAAAGCGGATGAGCTAATTGCTAAAGTGAAAGAAAAACACCCTTCTATTATTATGAACAACCGCCTGTTTGCCAATATTCAAACTGGTGGCACAAGTGCCGAAGGATTCGATTTGGCGCAGGGTGATTATATTACACCAGAGCAGAAAATTCCTGCTACAGGCATTGATGGTGTAGATTGGGAAACTTGTATGACAATGAATAATACATGGGGATACTCAAAGCACGACCATGATTGGAAATCTACTGAAGCTTTGATTCGCAATCTTATTGATGCAGCTAGCAAAGGGGGTAACTACTTGCTTAATATTGGGCCAGAACCAGATGGAACTATTCCCGCAGAGAGTGTAGAGCGAATGCGTGAAATTGGAGATTGGATGAAAGTGAATGGTGAATCTATCTATGCCACAAAAGCAAGTCCTTTTGAAGAGACTTCTTGGGGAAGATGTACTCAGAAAGAGTTAGGAGATAATAAAACAAGACTTTACCTACATGTTTTTGACTTTCCTGAAGATGGGGTTATCAACATTAATAGTGATATGAAAGTGCACAATGCAGTTTACTTAGATGGTAATGAAAAGATAGATTTAGTACAAGACAACGACAGAGTTATACTTACTTTAGATAAAGACAAAGCAAACAAGTATGCAACAGTGTTGGTGTTGGATGTAGAGTTGTAATATAAAGAGAAAATCACTCTAATGGAGTGATATAAATAAAAGGTGATTATCTGTTTCTCTTAGTATGAGAAATAAATAATCATTTTTTTTGCGTTTAATCTAATGATTTTTCGTTATTTTGCATATCTATTACTTTCTACAAGAAAACCATTGTATCTTTAGTCTTTGAAAATAATAACAACTTTAAACTATACGTATATTATGATTCACAAACTATCAGAGCTAATTGAAAAAGCTAAAAACAAACCTAAGAAAAAGATTGCTGTAGCAGCTGCGGAGGACGAACCTGTGTTGAAATCCTTGAAATCGAGCATAGAAAAGAATATAGTTATCCCTGTGCTGATTGGTGATAAAGCTAAAATTGAAAAAATAGCACAAGCTATCGATTTCGACTTAACCGATGTGCAAATTGTTCACAATGATAAAGGCCCTGCAGAATCGGCAAGAATTGCTGTGTCGATGGTGAAAAGTGGCGAAGCAGATATTCTGATGAAAGGATTTGTTAGTACAGGCGCATTGCTGAAAGCTGTACTTGACAAAGAAAACGGTCTTCGCAAAGGACAGGTACTGAGCCATGTTGCATTCTTCGAGTCGCCACACTATCACAAACTATTGTGTGTGACTGATGTTGCCATGAATATGGATCCCGACTTCAACACCAAAGTACATATCTTGAACAATGCAGTTGAGGCTTGTCACAATATTGGCATTGAAATACCAAAAGTAGCTGTTGTAGCTGCAGTAGAAGTTGTAAATCCGAAAATGGAAGCTACTGTACATGCTGCCATGATGAAAACCATGAGCGACCGCAAGCAGTTTCAGGGATGTATTGTAGATGGGCCATTGGCTTTAGACAATGCCGTAAATAAAGAAGCTGCCGAGCACAAAGGTATTGAGAGCGAAGTTGCAGGCGATTGCGATGTGATTCTTGTTCCAAATTTAGAAGCAGGTAATATGTTTTACAAAGCATTGAATTTCCTTGGTGGTGCTTCTGTTGCCGCTGTTATTATGGGAGCCACAGTACCTATTGTATTAACATCTCGTTCAGATTCTGAATCAAGTAAAATGCTTTCAATTGCACTAGCAGCAGCAATGGATTAATACCCCTTCATAACAAGATAACCTTTTTTTGAAAAACTAACTAACCAAATTAAATATTTACTACTATGGATAAGAATGTTCGCATCTTGGCTATCAACCCCGGATCTACCTCTACAAAAATTGCTGTTTATAGGAATGGCGAAGTACTTTTTTTGAAAACAATTCGCCACTCTGCTGAAGAGTTGAATCAGTTTAAAAATATTGCTGATCAGTTTGACTATCGTAGAAACATTATCTATGAAGAGTTGAAGAATGCTGATTTAAGACTTGACATGATAAAAATTGTGATGGGGCGCGGTGGTTTAGTAAAACCTATTCCTGCAGGCGTTTATCGTGTAAACGAAGCAATGAAGGAAGAGCTTCGCGAAGGTAGATATGGAGAGCATGCCAGTAATCTAGGTGCTCTTATTGCCGATGATATAGCAAGAAAACTGCCCGATGCAAAAGCTTATATTGCCGACCCTGTAGTTGTGGACGAACTTGAGCCTATTGCTCGCTATTCGGGTCATCCACTTTTTGCAAGAACATCTATATTTCATGCACTTAATCAGAGAGCTATCGCTCGCACGCATGCTAAGTCTATGAATAAAAGATATGAGGATTTAAATCTTATTGTTGCACATTTAGGAGGAGGTGTATCTGTAGGTGCACATCGCAAAGGGCGAGTAGTAGATGTGAATCAAGCATTGGATGGCGAAGGACCTATCTCTCCCGAACGCTCTGGCACTCTACCTGCAGGTATGTTGCTAAAGCTAGCATTTAGTGGAGATTATACTTACAATGAAATGAAAGCGATGGTTACAGGTAAAGGTGGTTTGTATGCCTATACTGGAGTTAACGATGCCTACAAAGTGGAGTTGGCTGCACTAGATGGAGACCAACTAAGTTTAGAGCTAATGGAGACGATGGCCTACCAAACAGCAAAGTATATTGGAGCAGCTGCTACTGTGCTAAAAGGTGATGTTGATGCCGTGTTGATAACAGGAGGCATGGCTAACAGTAAATGGTTTGCCAACTTAATTATTGAGCGTATATATAAGATTGGACCAGTGTATATTTATCCTGGAGAAGATGAGATGCGCGCATTGGCTGAAAATGCTGAAATGGTTCTTAGTGGGGAGGTTGAAGCAAAAGAATACGAATAACAATCAAACTAATTAAACTATTGAAACCGTTGAATGGCATGATGCTGTTTGACGGTTTTTTTTGTACTTTTACATCACTATGTACATTTTCAATCCCGAAAACGACTTGGCACTTGCCAACTTTAGTCCCCATTTTACTGCACCCGCATCTGCATTAAAGATGAGGAGAGATTTAGCTATGCTTCCTCTGTGGTATGCTCTCCATGAAGTATTAATAATTGCAGAAGGTGATTTGAATAGTAAGCTATTAAGTGAATTGAAAGAGGTGTTGCCAATCAACAGCTCGCTTATCTCTTATGCGCAAATTGGAGATTACCCTCATTGCAAAGTAAAGCCTTGGGGCTGGAATCCTAGTATTAGAAAGGAACTTATTCAATTGGGAATAAACGAGCAGTTGCTTCCTTCCTTGAAAGATATTGAATTGCTTCGCAACTACTCAAGCAGACAAAATGCTGTGAAGTTATTGGAAGAGTTGAAACTGTTTAACTCAAAATTTTGTGGAGAATCTTTTTGCTATACTGATATAAACCAACTCCTCTCATATCTAAGCAGAACCAAAGGCGACCAAGTACTTAAAATGCCCTACTCGGGTAGCGGAAAAGGAATTGTGTGGTTGAAGGGTGCTATTACCGATAAGCAAACCGATTGGTGTAGGCGTGTTATCAAAATGCAGGGAGGGGTGGTGGTAGAGCCTGCCTTAAATAAAGTGCAAGACTTTGCTATGGAGTTCGAAATGACTAATTCTGATATTCAGTTTCTTGGATACTCTCTGTTTCGCTCTGCCCCTTCGGGTGCTTATTTAGGCAATGTGCTTTTGAGTGATGAGGAGATTGAAAATAAGTTATCAACATATATAGAGCGCAGTCAATTATTAGAATTGAAAGATATTCTTAAAGCAAAATTGAGCAATTGTTTCCCTAGTTATCGTGGTTACTTTGGTGTGGATATGATGGTTTGCAAAACTGATGAAGCTTTTTACCAAATACAACCTTGCGTTGAGGTGAATATGCGTATGAATATGGGTATAGTTGCTCATCGCATCAACGAGCGATTTGTTTATCCAAAATCTACTGGACTCTTCTCAATCAATTTCTATAAGAAAGAGGGTGAAGCTCAAAGCAACTCCTTAACTATGCAAGCCGAGCATCCACTTGTTATAAAAGATGGTAAAATCAAGAGGGGATATCTCTCTCTAACACCTGTTGATGAGCATACACAATATACAGCCACAATAGCTATAAAAGAAAAATCACGAAAAGAATAAATTCTCTCCGTGATTTTAAATAAGATTTGTTGAGGTTTTGGTTAAATGATTAAAGGCTTTGCACCTCACATCTCATATTCCACACCCCATACCTACTTCAAACTATTTTTTCATCTCTTCAGCAAAATAGCCATAAAATGCCTGAATAGTTTTTATACCATTAAAGAATTGCTCCAATGGATAGTTCTCGTTAGGAGAGTGAATAGCATCTGAACCAAGACCGAAGCCCATTAGTACAGATTTAGTTCCTAATATCTCTTCAAACGTTGCAATAATTGGTATACTGCCACCCGATCTTACAGGAACAGGTCTTTTGCCGTATAGTTCTGTATATGCTTTGTCAGCTGCTCTATATGCAGGTATATCAATAGGACAAACATAAGATGGACCTCCATGTAGGTACTCAACTTTCACTTTTACAGTGTCAGGAGCAATCGACTTGAAGTAGTCTATAAATAGTTCGGCAATTTTATCATGCTTTTGGTTAGGCACTAGGCGCGTACTTATTTTCGCATAAGCTTTAGAAGGCAATACTGTTTTTGCACCATCGCCAGTGTATCCACCCCATATACCACACACATCAAATGTTGGACGAATACCAGTGCGTTCGTTTGTAGAAAAACCTTCTTCACCAAACTCATTTTCAATGTCTAGCGATTTTTTGTACTCTTCAAGATCGAAAGGAGCTTTAGCCATTAATTCACGCTCTTCTTTTGATACTTCCAATACGTCGTCGTAAAAGCCAGGGATAAGGATTCTTCCATTATCATCCATTGTTTGTGCTATCATTTTCGACAATACATTAATTGGATTGGCTACTGCACCACCAAAAATACCTGAGTGTAAGTCTGCATTTGGTCCAGTTACTTCTACTTGCCAATATGCCAAGCCGCGAAGTCCTGTTGTTATTGATGGAACATCGCGAGCAATCATAGAAGTGTCTGATACTAAAATAATATCAGCTTCTAACAATTCTTTGTTCTCTTCGCAAAACTTAGGTAAGTTTGGCGAACCTACTTCTTCTTCACCTTCTATTAAGAATTTCACGTTGCAAGTCAACTGGTCAGTTGCAACTAGGTATTCAAATGCTTTAGCATGCATAAAACCTTGTCCTTTATCATCGTCAGCTCCACGCGCCCATATTTTACCATCTTTTATAACTGGCTCAAATGGCTTGGTGTTCCACAACTCTAACGGGTCAACAGGCATCACATCCATGTGTGCATACACCAACACAGTAGGTGCATCCTTGTCAATTATTTTCTCGCCATAAGTTACAGGGTTACCTTCAGTTTCATATATCTCTGCTTTGTCTGCTCCAGCAGCTAGCAAAAATTCTTTCCACTTTTCGGCTGCCTTATACATATCCGGCTTGTGCTCGGGTAGTGAAGAGATTGAAGGGATACGGATTAGCTCAAAAAGCTCATCCAAGAAACGTTGTTTGTGAGTTTCTACGTACTGGTTAATTTGATTCATTGCTTTTTATGTTTAAATGATTTAATACTGTAAAAGTACAAATAATTTTATAGGTATGGAAATATAAAAGCATTTCTATTTATTATCTTATCGTTTCTTCTTTTATACTCATTTTAACTCCTTTGTTGATTGTTATGTAACTCATCTCTTTTAAAATCTCTCCGCTTTTTATGTTTCTTCTTTCTATTTTTATCTTATCTTTGATATCTAATATTAACTTCTAAATATTCTGTATCATGATTAAAAGATATGTACTATCCATTATCGTTGTAATGGTTGCGTTTGTTTCTGTAAATGCAAGCAAGACCACGAAAGAAAATCAAAAAGAACCTCAAATGACAGATGAAATCTTTATACCCCAAAAAAGTGTCACTAATGTTATTGATGCTTTATCTAAAGCTACATCTGATGACCAATTGTTTCGCATAGAGCGTGGAGCACAACAAGTAGCTAGTTTGTGGCGACATCAAGATGGTACTGCTCAGGAGTACGAAGCGTTTTGTATGGAGAACTTTGTATCAGACAGTGAGTCCCTTTCTCAACTGTTCAACAAATTGGAGCACAACTTTGAACTTTTCAATGGTTATTTTCATAGAATCAACCTAAAGCTAAAAGAACCACTACACTTAGATGGTCCGGGCATACAGCCCATCGATATGATGTTTGGTGGATACGATGTGTCGGCACATTTAAACGATGATATGTATAGCTCGAAAATAGCATTTATAACTGCGCTCAATTTCCCATTCTACTCTTTAGATGAGAAAACAGAGCTTGGCAACGATTGGACTAGACAAGAGTGGGCGTATGCTCGCATGGGCGATAGATTTATTTCTAGAGTGCCAGCGGCCTTGCAACAAGACATTTCACGCACGCTAACCAATGCTGACACTTATATTGCAGGCTATAATATATATATGGGTCAGCTATTGAATAAAGAAGGCAAAAAATTATTCCCCGAAGGCATGAAACTAATTACTCATTGGGGATTGCGCGATGAGTTGAAATCTAACTATGCTGACACAGAAAATGGTTTAGAGAAACAACGCATGGTGTATAAAGTAATGAAGCGTATTGTAGACCAAACTATTCCTCAAGAGGTAATAAATGATGGAACGTATGAGTGGGACATAGAAAACAATAAGATATATGATGGGGGTAAAGAAATTACTTCTACACCCGAGTTTGATAAGCGTTACGAGGTTTTGCTTAAAAATTTTAATGTAACTAGGCAACTCGACCCTTATTCGGTTCATTACCCAACTCAGTTGGCGCGCTCTTTTGATGCAAGAATGGAAGTGCCTCAAAAAGATGTTGAGAAATTGTTTACAAACTTGATTTCATCGCCCGTGGTGAAAGAGGTTGCAGCATTTATTGAATCACGACTTGGTCGCCCATTAGAGCCTTTCGATATTTGGTACAATGGTTTTAAATCACGTGGAGGGGTTTCAGAGGATAAATTAACTGCCCTTACATCTAAGAAATATCCCAACGCAGCAGCATTAGAAGCTGATTTGGCTCGTATACTTCGCGATTTGGGTTGGACTGCAGAGAAAGCAAAACAGATAACTTCACTTATTACAGTAGATGCATCTCGCGGTGCAGGGCATGCTTGGGGAGCAAGTATGCGTAACGATTTAGCTCATTTACGTACACGCATTGGTGAAAATGGCATGGATTACAAAGGCTACAACATTGCAGTGCACGAGTTTGGTCACAATGTGGAGCAAACCATTACATTAAATGATATAGACTATTATATGTTGAGTGGAGTTCCAAACACATCGTTTACCGAAGCAATTGCTTTCTTGTTCCAAAAGCGTGACATGGAGTTATTGGGTTTACAAGAAACTAATCCACACGATGATTACTATTTGGCATTAGACAATTTTTGGTCTAGTTACGAGATAATGGGTGTATCACTGGTTGATATTCAAGTGTGGGAATGGATGTATGCAAACCCTGATGCTACACCAGTTGAGCTTAAAGAAGCCGTTATGACCATTGCCAAAAATGTATGGAACACCTATTATGCCGATGTATTGGGAGGAAATGACGAAACATTATTGGGTATTTACTCACACATGATAGACAATCCGCTTTACTTGCCCAACTATCCAATGGGACATCTTATCGATTTCCAAATAGAGCAACAGGTAAGTGGCAAGAATATGGCCAACGAAGTTGAGCGTATGCTCGTTCAAGGTAGCATTATTCCACAACAGTGGATGAAGGGTGCAGTGGGGCAAGAGATTTCTATAGAACCATTATTGAAAGCTACTAAAGAGGCATTGGAAGCTTTATAATTGAATTCCTTTCTGCTTGTAGACTATGAAAGTGTGTTGCTGGTGGTATCATCACTTGCAACACACTTTTTTGTTTTATATACAGACAATCTAAACATTTCAGTTTGATTTTTATCTAATTGAATACTTTTAAACCTCCTAAAGCTCTAATTAATTATACTTGCGATTTGTAAGGTCTCTGAAAGCTCGAAAAAGTTTTTTTCATGATTTAGAAGCCTCAGAAAGCTTGAAATAATTATATTCACGATATAAAGACCTCAGAAAGCGTGAATATCTTTTATTTGCGTAATAGAAGACCTCGGAAATTGTGAATTTATTTATTTTGCGATATAAGAGCCTCAGAAAGCATGAAATTTTTTTATTTGAACTTTCTGAGCTCTTTTTGGCTATAATTTGTTTTTCGACTGTTTGTTTCTATTTGAAGGTAGTGCGCTTTTTATTTTGATGATTATATATCTCCGATAGAGCAATATAAAATGAGGAGATTAATTGCTATAGCTTTTTAGGAATGAAAAAAAAGTATAATGATTTATTCAACCTAAACTACATAGTTATTTATTCTTTTAGCTTATCAACAGCATTAAACTCTCGTATTAATCGACAAATAAAGTATAAATTACTATTTTTGTCAATTAGAATAGATTCGAACAACCTTTGTTTGAATTGTTTGTAATAGTGCTATCAACTAATAAGGAAATTTACAATGACACAAGAATTGGTTATTTATAATACGCTCAATCGCGAAAAAGAAGTTTTTAAACCCTTGCATGCAAACCATGTAGGGATGTATGTATGTGGTCCTACAGTATATGGCGACCCACATTTGGGGCATGCTCGTCCTGCAATTACTTTCGATTTACTATTCCGTTATCTACAACATATTGGTTACAAGGTGCGCTATGTGCGTAATATTACTGATGTGGGTCATCTAGAAAATGATGCAGATGAGGGGGAAGATAAAATTGGTAAGAAAGCGCGTTTAGAGGAGTTAGAACCGATGGAGGTGGTGCAGTTTTACACCAATAGTTATCACAAAGCCATGGACTCGCTTAATGTGTTGCGTCCATCGATAGAGCCAAGTGCTTCGGGGCATGTGATGGAGCAAATAGAGATGACACAAGAGATATTAGACAAAGGCTTTGCTTACGAAAGCAATGGGTCGGTATATTTTGATGTGGAGAAATATAACAACTCACACGATTATGGAATCTTGTCTCGCAGAGACATTGATGAGATGCTAGAAACAACCCGTGAACTAGACGGGCAAGATGAAAAACGCAGAAGTGCAGACTTTGCACTTTGGAAAAAAGCAGCACCCGAACATATTATGCGTTGGAAATCGCCATGGAGTGTAGGTTTCCCAGGTTGGCATATAGAGTGCTCGGTAATGAGCACACGCTATTTGGGCGATGAGTTTGATATTCATGGTGGTGGTCTCGATTTGTTATTCCCTCATCACGAATGTGAGATAGCACAAAACACAGTAGTAAATGATAAACCATCGGTTCGTTATTGGATGCACAATAATATGATTACCATCAATGGACAAAAGATGGGGAAGTCATTGGGCAACTTCATTACTTTGGAAGATCTTTTCACAGGAGGGCACGAACTACTCGAACAAGCATACTCTCCTATGACCATTCGATTTTTTATTTTGCAAGCACACTACCGCAGCACTGTAGATTTTTCAAATGAAGCATTGCAAGCTGCAGAAAAAGGCTTGCAACGACTAATGGATGGTATGGAGCAATTAACTAAGATAGAAGCTGGTGACAGTAACACTTTGGACATTCCTGAATGGAAGCAAAAATGCTATGATGCGCTCAACGACGATCTCAACAGCCCCATTTTAATTGCCCATCTGTTTGAAGCAGTAAAAATAATCAACTCTACCATTGCAGGAAAAGCGAGTTTTACTGCAGAAGGAATCAAAGAACTGT
>SMER01000171.1_pt1 | contig 15243 bp, 13 predicted proteins | sample 2456411 | NCBI WGS metagenome assembly SMER01 (sample SAMN10132597, study PRJNA489261) | soil metagenome | isolation source: day1 antibiotic-silt loam soil ammended with raw manure from dairy cow... | place: USA | collected 2015-05-01 | reverse complement strand
TGCTGGTGCAGTTTTGGAAAGCGTTGTTCCTGTAACTCCTGCTACCATTGTAGAGCTATTAGCTAAACCTGATTCTAAAGAAGATTTCTATATGATATCTGCTGATATTAAAGAAATTAAAGATGCTTTCCACGGTAACGTTGATTTGAAAGACGGCGATAGTGAGATTCACATGCGCGGATTTTATCCAGGCTATGGTGCAACTGGCGATTTTAGAAATAATGTAATAGCTAACAAAGGTATTAAAGTTGGAGATAAAATAACTGTTATAACATACAAAACCTCTTATAATGGAGTAGCTCAGCTTAATAATGGATTTTATGTTAGCCACGTAAGCGCTGAGTAAACAATAGAAAACCATTTGCAAAATAGCAAAGTAACACACAATATAAATTGTGTATCAGATAATAAAAAGCATGACAATTCATTTTGTCATGCTTTTTTTGTGTATTCCTGTATTTATAATCCCCATGGTATACTATTAACTAAATCATTAAATTGTTTAACTAACAAAACCTCTAGATACATTGTTTTAAATATCCATCAGACACTCACATTATATTGAAAAGCAATAATGTAGCAAGATGTTTGGTGTAGTATAATTAATTATCTGCTAGCGAGCCGATGTTTCATTAATTAGAGATTCAATTGGTCTTCAAGCATTAAAAAAAAGAAATTATGAAAACAAGTTTGATTAAAAAAATCGGAGTTTCATTGATGTTTCCAGTCTTGGCTTTGACGATGCTGTTATTCTCGCCTCCCTTATTATCAAATGTTGATAATGTCGAAACGGATGTTGTGCCACAAGACACCACACTGCAAGAATCGCCTATTATTATTGTAGGTAAAGTCGTAGATTTAGATCACCAACCTTTAGAGGGAGTAGTGGTAAGAGACAAAAGCACCACTATAGAGAAATTGACAGATGGAGAAGGAAAATTTGAATTATCCTTCGACACAGCTACAGTGGTTAGTTTTACAAAAATGGGATTCTACCATGTCGATTTCAATGCAATTGCAAGCGATTCCAGCTTGGTGGTAATATTAACACCTGAATCAAACGAATTGATTGTGAAAGGATTTGATTCTTTACCCGTACAAAGTGATGAGACAGAATGGTTTGATATAGATACTACCTCAACTTTAAAAGAGAAATATGATTTGAAGAAAGATTCTATAAACACGCACTCAATGAGAATGGATTCTACTCATATGAATAAAGAAAATCTTATGCATATGAATGATTCAATGAAGAATATGAACAAAGACATGTGGAAAAAAGATATGAAGCATGACATGGACACTACAAAAGCTCATAAAGACCTAAATAATCATGAGAATGATACTACCAAAAAGATAAACAATGGTGTGATTGATATTAAGTAGAAGATGATTCAATAAAAAAACTTCTTATTCTTGAAGCATGACAATTCATTTTGTCATGCTTTTTTTGCATTTTGAGGTGAAGTGACCACTCAACAACGTGCAAAAGAGGCTATAATGTGACATAATGTAGCATTTAGTCGTTGAGAAGTATAAAAAGGTAATTGGTTTAATGCATAACAGTGTTGTTTTGGTATGTTCCAATATCGTATTATACTATATCAACCATGTTTTAGTCTAAACCAATATTGGTTTAGAGCATTACAATGATGAAATAGCTTATACCAAAATTGGATAAGAGCAATGTAACGATGCGATGCTCTATTCCAATCTAAATTTACTCGTTTAAGTCACAACTTTCGCGTTGGGAACTCTTCCAACTAATGTTTGATGCATTGACTTTTATTGATAACCACTCGCAAGGAATGCCACTTATATTCACCAACAAGGTAGAGGAGTTGCGCACTACCTTCGATATTTATGATGTAGAGGTAGCAATAGAGCGCAAGATATCTACAAGAGAAGTTTTTGAGGCAGAGCAACTGCGCGACTATGATGTGCGCAAAATATATAACCTCATCTATGATTATTCTGACTACAGGTACGACAATAAAAAAGAGAAAGCAGCTCAAGCATTGATGCATATTTTTGAGTCTTATGGTACTGGCAGTAACATATCGCGCATGCCGCAAGAAACACAGACAGCTGTGCTCATCAATCTACTGCAAGAACTGGGACGAGAAGCCTCACTGCAACACATTGCTACACTCCATTTGACAGAAGCAGTGGAGGCACTCTCACAGAGCAATAATTATTTTATCCAATCACAACGCATTCGCCACAAAAAAGAAGCGCACTACGTGACTGGAGTGGTCAAAGCTGCGAGAAAGGATTTAACTCATCAGTTTCTAGCGTTTGCCGATGTAGTAAACGCATTGGCGGTTCTGGAAGGTCAAGAGAAGTATGCTGATTTAAAAAAAATCATGAACGAATTGGTCAAAAGATATGTAACAACTGCCCGACAGAGAAAAAGAAAGCAAAAAGATGATGCCGAAGAGCTATAGCGAATGAAATCACCCAGCAATTTATCATACACCCACTCAAATACTTCCTACAAATTACTCATTCCAAAGAAAAGCCGTACATTTGCTGTATAAAAATCAATACAATATTTTTAGAACTAATAAAAAGATGAAAATAAAAGGCATAAACACAGTATTTATACTTGCAGTGATAGCATTGGCTGCAGTAGTTGTATTATTTATTATGAACGAAAAAGAGACTGGCCCCAATTTTATTGAGCAAGACTCAGCCCCAACGTTCAGGAATGAGGGCGAGTTGCTATTTATCAATGCCACAGCTGGCGATACGCTTGCCACAATAGATATAGAGATTGCCGACAATGAACAAAAAACTGCCAAAGGGTTGATGTACAGAAGCTCTATGCCTCAAAATGCAGGGATGTTGTTCCTCATGCCAAATGAAGAAATTCAAGGCTTTTGGATGAGAAACACCTACATTCCGCTGGACATGATTTTTGTGAATGGCAACATGGAAATCGTCACCATTCATCGCAACACAACCCCCATGTTGGAGAGTTCTTACATCTCTACAGCCCCTGCATTGTATGTGGTGGAAGTGAATGCAGGATTTTGCAGCAAAAACAATATTAACGAAGGCGACATAATTGATTACTCCACAAACAAATAAGCTTCCGAGCTAAATAACAAAACTGAATTACCTCAACAATGAATAAAAAAACTATCCTCTCTGTGCTTCTCCTCGTGTGTATCGCCACACTATCGGCACAAAACTACAAACGTATCATATCACTGGCACCATCAATTACACAAAGCCTCTATTATCTGGGAGCAGAAGACAAATTGGTGGGACGCACCAGCTATTGCGTTGCTGCCGAAAACGATGATGTGCCCGTTGTGGCAAGTGCAGTAACGCTTAACATGGAGAAAGCAATAGCCATGAAACCCGACTTGGTGCTCGTGCTGGGCCTTACAGATCAGAAAGATATAGAAACGCTGCGCAAGTTTGGCATTGAGGTAGAAGTATTCGATTCGCCCCAATCTTTCAAAGATATTTGCGATCAGTTTGTTCAGCTGGGTAAAGCTGTGGGCAAATCTGACAAAGCAAAACAGATAGTTGCTGAAAGCGAAAAGCGCATAAAAGAGATTCAACAAGAACGAATGGGTAAACCAACGCCTAAAATATTCTTTCAATTGGGTAGCAATCCTCTTTTCACTGTCACACCCAATACTTTTATGGACGATTATATACAATTAATTGGAGGGAAGAATATTTCAAGCGAACTAACCAAAGGAATCATTGGCCGTGAATTTGTAGTAGCTAAAAATCCTGACTATATATTCATTTGCACAATGGGAGTTGCAACTGACCAAGAGACCAAAGTGTGGAAAAGCTACACCAGCATGAATGCTGTTAGAAAAAATAGACTGTTCACTATCAACGCCAACATTGCTTGCCAACCCACACCCATTACCTTTGTCGAGACCATGGAGGTGATGAATAAGGCAATGAAAGACTAAAAGAATATGTTTATCATGACTGAAAATAACAACCAAAGCAAAGAGACAGGACTCATCCACATATACACAGGAACGGGAAAAGGCAAAACAACTGCTGCCATTGGGCTTGCAGCCCGTGCATTGGGAGGTAGATTGTCTGTCTGTTATTGTTCGTTTCACAAATGTCCCGAAAAGTATGGATACTCTGAAATGGAGAGCCTTAATAAATTGGGGGCGCGTGTTATCAATTTCGCTCAGCATCATCCACACATGGACGAGAATGTGACTGATGCTACCATTGCAGAAATAAAAGAGGAAGTGAGCCAAGCAATTGAGACCCTCACTACCCTACTCTCTGAGGAGGATTTCGACATCCTCATCATGGACGAAATATTCATTTCCATTCGCGACAACTATCTCGACGAAGATATATTGATAGTTTATAAAGAACAAACCCGCCAAAACGGAGCTTGTACTAACGGGCAGAGGTGCAACAGACAAAATAATGGCAATGGCTCACTACATTACGGATATGGAGTGCGTAAAGCATCCTTATTATAATAATGTACCTTCACGCAAAGGGATTGAATATTAATTGCAGACAAAGAATGAAGATTAATCAGTTTCGTTGGACAGTCTATTTGGTTGTGTTGTTAGTGGTAGTTATGGCAGCTATTACGCTGTCGTTGAGTGTTGGCGAAATAAGCATCCCATTCAAGCAATTTCCCCAAATCTTTTCACAAAAAGATAGCATGGAGTATGGTGTGTTGTTCTACATTCGCATACCACGTACATTGCTGGGTTTTGCAGTAGGTGGCAGTCTCGGTTTAGCCGGTGCAATATTGCAAGGTATCTATCGCAATCCGCTTGTGGAGCCTTATACACTGGGTATATCGGGAGGAGCATCTTTGGGAGTTACGTTTGTATTGGTAGGTGGATTTCACCTTGTGCACATACTCATCTTACCCATTGCTGGATTTATTGGCGCATTTGTAACCATCTTTTTAGTATATACGCTCAGCATTAGAAACAGAGAATTGAATGTGAACCGAATGCTATTGATTGGAGTCATGATTAGTTTCATCTCATCGTCGTTGATGATGTTTTTGATGTCTATCACCTCTACTGAGAATATTCAAAGCATAGTGTTTTGGATGATGGGATCGCTCAACGAAACCAATCAAACGCTTATCATCATTGTAGTTGTACTTTCGTTAGCATGTTTGGCAGTTTCCTACCTGTTTGTAATGCCCCTCAATGCCCTCAGATTGGGCGAAGAGCGGGCTAAACATCTGGGTGTAAACTCCAACGTAATTATTCGCATATTGTTTATCATCACTTCGCTACTTACCGGTGCTGCCATATCTGTGGCAGGTGTTATTGGGTTTGTCGGATTGGTCATTCCTCACATTGTACGCCTTTGGGTAGGGTCAGATTATCGCATCATGCTCATAGCCTCTTTCTTGAGCGGAAGTGCTTTCTTGCTTGTGTGCGACGTAATAGCCCGCACAATCATTTCGCCCAACGAATTGCCTATTGGCGTTATCACCGGAATTGTTGGAGGAGTTATGTTTATATTGATACTCAGCAAATCTAAAAAAAGAGCCAAAGCATAGTTATGAAACACCCTATTATAGAAATAGAGAACTTACGATGTGGCTACAGCAGTGGATTTCACATCGATGACATCAACTTTACTTTGCCCAAAGGATTGTTTGCAGGTATTATCGGACCCAATGGATCGGGCAAGACTACCCTATTTAGAGGTATAACGGGCAGTTTGCCCATTGATAAAGGGCGCGTTCTTTTTGATGGAAAAGATATGGCTAAGCTATCACTTCGCGAAAAGGCGAAGAAGTTATCTATTGTAAGTCAGTTTAGAGAATCTACTGATATGACTGTAGAGGCATATGTGTTGATGGGAAGAATGCCTTACCGAAAGCAGTTTCAGTTTTTCGACACAAAAGAAGACATTGCCATAGCACACCACTACATGAATCTCACCAACACCTATCGGTTGAGACACAAAGGAATGGCAGAACTGAGTGGAGGCGAACAACAAATGGTGAGCATAGCGTCGGCTTTATCACAAAAGCCTCAACTGCTGTTGTTAGACGAGCCCACATCTCATTTGGATATAACGCATCAGATGCGGTTTATGAACCTTATTCAAAAACTGAATGAGGAGTTGAGCCTCTCAGTAATTATGATTGTGCACGATTTGTCATTGGCAGCAGAATATTGCGATTATATTGTGATGATGAAAGAAGGCAAACTATTCAATCAAGGAACTCCCGATATTGTACTCACTTACGATCAAATAGAAGCAGTTTACGATACAGTGGTGATTGTCAAAACAAACCCTATATCGGGCAAGCCAGTAGTATTTCCCATTTCAGAGCGTAAGCTGACTGAATATAACAACAAAAAATAAACAAGAAACAACCCTACTCCACACACCCCAACTATATGTCCACATTTCTTCTCACTACGCTCAATGCAAAATATATCCATCTCAACTTGGCCATTCGCATATTGTATGATCTCAATCATGACAAGGCTACTATTGATTGGAGTGAACACACCATTAAAAGCGATTTTAATGAGGTGGCGCAGGCTTGCTCTACATACGATGTAGTTTGTTTCAGCTGCTACATCTGGAACATAGCGCAAACATTGGAAGTGTGCGAGCTTTTGAAAACAATCAATCCCAAAGTGAAGATTCTATTGGGAGGCCCCGAAGTGAGCTATGAGTGGGAGAAAGTAATAGAGCACCCTGCAGTTGATTATCTAATATTGGGCGAGGGAGAAATACCCTTTCAGCAGTTTGTGACTAATTACCCAAACGTGAAAGGCATTCCCAACTTAGTTACCAAAGACAACTACACCAAATTACTCCCTACTCCAATTGATTTAAAATTCAATGTAAACAATCTGGCAAACAGGAATCCTTACCAATACGACCCTGTTAGAGATTTACACAACAAGGTTTGTTATATAGAAACAAGTCGAGGATGTCCCTATAAATGCGAGTATTGCTTGGCAAGTTTAGACAACAATGTGCGCGATTTGCCAGTAGATACTGTTAAGAGTAACCTATTGTACTTAATGCAACATGGCCGAACCATTAAGTTTCTTGATAGAACATTCAATGTGAAAAAGGATTTCACCATCGATCTCTTTCAGTTCATTTTGGATAACCACAGACCCGAAAATATATTTCAGTTTGAAATAACTGCCGACATCATTCACCGTGACATCATTGCATTCGTGCAAGAGAAAGTGCCTGCGGGTCTCTTCCGTTTCGAAATTGGCATACAGACAGTCAATGAAGAGAGCAATCTTGAGGTTGGACGTAAACAAGACTTTGCCAAAACCAGCGATGTGGTGAATCAGCTCAAAGATAAGATTGAGATGCACCTCGATTTGATTGTGGGCCTTCCGTTTGAATACTTTAGCGACCTTAGATATAGCTTCGACAACACCTTTGCTCTGTATCCTGAAGAGTTGCAATTGGGTTTCCTTAAGTTTCTAAAAGGAACTCCCCTTCGCATCAATCATGAGAAGTATGGCTATAAGTTTGATGAGAATGCTCCGTATGAAATCATTGAGAGTCAATTTATAACTCCTCTTGAATTGCACAAGGCTACTTTAATAGAAAAGACACTGGATATATATTGGAATAAGAAACGAGCCATTAACACATTGCACTATATGAGTTCAATCGGAAGTGTGTTTGACTTCCTATTGGGAATGGGCGAATATTTCGAAGCCAATTATCAGTTTCACAAGCATGTATTGTTAGATATATACGAAGCTCTTTGGAAATATGGGCTATTGGCTCATCCATCTGACAAAGTGCTTCATCAACTCATCTATTTGGACTATTACAGCTACAATAAAATTAAACCATACGATTTGTTTGGTATTGAGTCCGACAAGAAAGAGCAAAACAGTGTGCTGTCAAAAATGGGATTCAACATTCATCAAGCAAGATATGCCTTTTTCCCAGTTTCATTTGACATTAAGCATTGGTTAAAAACCTTTGAGATTAAAGAAGACACGGACACATTGGTGGTGCAGTTTACGGGGAAAGAGAAACCTTTGATTCATTCAGGAAAAGATATGAACTAAGCATTAAAAGTTGACCTTCCGCTACAAGTTCATAACCATAAAGACCAATACACATTTTGGCATTTCTTTAAAAAGCTCTTTTGTTTAAAACATTTCCACCACAGTGAAAATGCTTCAAATTGTTGAAAATTGCTTCTATCATGGTGGATATGATTTAAACAGTTGAAACTTACATCAACGACGGGCGAAATGTTTTAAATTTGATTATTCTCTTTTTGTAGTGTCATTTCATGGCATTTCTGTCATAAAATTACTAATTTGTTTCATAAAATTATTTACGTCTCTATTGATTTTCAATTTAACGCATCCTTTTCTATTTATCAATGTAAATATTCGCAATTTTGTTATAAAAAAGACCATATTATTTGTTTAAAACATTTCTACGGTAAAAAATTCAATTTTCATGACATGAACTCTCAATCCTCGACCAAAGATTTGATTTTCACCTCTAAAACCTCGTCTATTTAGAAAATAGCGGGATGTATTAACATTTAGCTTTTAATTACTCAGACAATTTTACTCCCAATTATCCCTACCAAGAACCCAGCTGTAGCACCAAGTGATATCAGATAACTTTTGTTCAATTTGCTTGCTGGGATAATATCTTGAATAAGCAAATAGAGAATTCCACCACTCGCAAATGTCATTAGTTGAGCTGTTATCATGGTAGCATCAGACAAAAAATAATGACCTATCAATGCAGCTGGAATTCCAAGAAAGCTGAGAATGATAAATGTAATCAACGTTTTCTTTATACTCATTCCACTCAAAACTAAATCTCTAAAAGCGTTGAAAGCTTCGGGTAAGTTTTGCAACCCAATGATTATTGCTAATAAAATGGCCATACTTGCGTTAGTGGAAAATATTGCACCCATTGCTATAGCTTCAGGTATAAAATCCATCATCATAGCAAGTAATGTGGCAGTATTACCCCCTTTTTTATCTAAGTACTGATCAAGAAACATAAAGCCGACTGCTCCAGCAATAAAGAAAAATGCCAATAACCATAAATTCAAATGCTCCATACCGAATGGAATTAGAACTAATGCTACGGCAGCTAAAATAATTCCAGCTCCAAATGACATGATGGTGTGCGTTATTTCGTATTTAACTGGAGTATCTTTTATATGATGATTGAAAAGATTGGCTAAAAGTCCTCCTATCAAAATTGTTATACCTGCAAAACCTGCAAAAAGTATGAGTTTTAAGATCATAAGCTTCATATATTATATTGGTAAATTGTATAACAACATATATATATATGTAGTTTGTTTTAGGCAAACTTTCTGATTAAATACAAATTTATCAATTACGTTCAGAAATGCATATTCTTCAGAAAAGTATACTCCAACACACAGACTGTATTTTTAGCTAAAAGAGTGTGACACAGTTGATATCAGCTCACAAAATATGTTTTTAATACATAAAGAGCCAAAGGATATTGGCTATATAGGGTTTAAATCATTATTTTTGCTACTGAAAAAGATTATCAGGTTAAATATCAAATCAGAACTATATAATTCAAAACTTATGGTTATTACTAATTTAGTTAACGGGCATTCAAAAATTGATGTTCGTAGTTTTGTATCTAAAAACATTACTCCATACGATGGAGATGCCTCCTTTTTGAGAGGAGCAACGCAACGCACAAAAGACATGTGGGATATCTGTTTGGCAGCTATCGAAGAAGAGAGAGAAAGAAACGGAGTTCGAGCAATTGACAATGAGCTTGTCTCCACAATCACTTCGCATGAAGCTGGTTACATAGATCGCGAGAATGAACTAATTGTAGGCTTGCAAACCGATATGTTGTTAAAACGTGCCATGAAACCTTACGGAGGATTCTCGGTAGTTGAAAGGGCATGTCAAGAAAATGGTGTGGAAGCATCACCAATGGTAAAGGAAGTATTTACAAAATATGCAAAGACACACAATGATGGTGTTTTTGATGTTTATACTCCAGAAATAAGAACTTTCCGATCTTTAGGAATTCTAACAGGATTGCCCGACAATTATGCTCGTGGAAGAATCATTGGCGATTATCGCAGGCTGGCTTTATATGGCACTAACACCTTGATTGAAGCAAAGATGGCTGACAAAGAAGGATTAAAAGGTCCGATGACTGAAAGTCAAATTCGTCTTCGCGAAGAGGTTGCAGAACAAATTAGAGCACTTAAAGCTATTAAAGAACTTGGCGATATTTATGGTTTAGACCTTTCTCGCCCTGCCGAAACAGCACAAGAAGCTGTACAATGGGTATATATGGGATACCTTGCAGCTGTGAAAGAGCAAGACGGTGCAGCTATGTCTTTGGGAAATGTATCTTCTTTTTTAGATATCTACATTGAAAAAGATATCAATGATGGAAAAATAACCGAGGAATATGCGCAAGAACTGATAGACCAGTTTGTAATGAAACTACGTGTAGTGCGCCACCTACGCATGGATGCTTACAATGATATATTTGCTGGCGATCCTACATGGGTTACAGAAGCAATTGGAGGAAATCTTGCGGATGGACGACACAAAGTAACAAAAACTTCATTCCGCTTTCTACAAACATTATATAATTTAGGCCCATCTCCCGAGCCAAACCTTACTGTGCTATGGTCACATAGTCTTCCTGAAGGATTTAAAGAATTCTGTGCAAAAGTATCCATCGACACCTCATCTATTCAGTATGAAAATGACGATTTGATGCAAGAAAGTCGTCTTAGTGACGATTACGGAATTGCGTGTTGCGTTTCTTACCAAGAGATTGGCAAGCAAATACAATTCTTTGGAGCACGATGCAATCTGGCAAAAACTTTGTTACTTGCTCTAAATGAAGGCCGTTGCGAATTGACAGGGAAAAAAGTAATAGAAGACATTCCTGCATTAAAATCAGATGTTCTTAACTTTGACGAAGTGATGACAAACTTCAACATAGCCATGCGGGAAGTGAGCCGTGTATATGCTGATACAATGAACATTATTCATTACATGCACGATAAGTATTACTATGAAAAGTCTCAAATGGCTCTTATAGATACCAATCCTCACATAAATTTAGCCTATGGCGTGGCAGGACTGAGTATTGTTGCTGATTCATTGTCTGCTATTAAATTTGCAAATGTAACTCCAGTTCGTAATGAAGAAGGTCTTACAATAGACTTTACAATCGATGGAGAGTTTCCTTTCTACGGTAACGATGACGATCGTGTTGATTATTTTGCAAGAGAAATACCTATCTATTTCAACTCGTTACTAAAGGAGTTGCCCACTTATAAAAATGCAGAACCAACGCTCAGCATCCTCACCATTACATCCAATGTGGTGTATGGCAAGAAAACAGGTGCAACGCCGGATGGTCGCGCTCTGGGAATACCTTTTGCACCAGGAGCCAATCCTATGCACGGACGCGATTCAAATGGTGCATTGGCATCATTAAGCTCTGTGGCTAAGTTGGATTATAATAGCTCTATGGATGGTATTTCTAATACATTCTCTATTGTTCCAAAGACGCTTGGGCCTACAAATGAGCAACGTACAGAAAACCTTGTGAGTATTATGGATGGATATTTCTCTAAAAATGCACATCACCTCAACGTGAATGTATTGGACCGAGAAATGCTACTTGATGCTATGGAGCGTCCTGAAGAATATCCACAATTGACCATTCGTGTGTCGGGATATGCTGTCAACTTTGTAAGACTCACCCGTGCGCAACAAATGGAAGTTATATCGCGCAGCTTCTTCGAAGCTATGTAATATGCTTTTCTCATTCTTTTGAGGAAAACTAGTAAACAATAGAATAGAAGCAGCACTTTATGCTCAAATGGCATGAGACTGCTTCTTTTCTCTTTAAGTTATTCTTTCAATTCATTTTTTGAAACAACTCATACAAATGATCAGACTTCACTCAGTAGAATCTTTAGGAACTTACGATGGGCCAGGTGTTCGTCTTGTACTATTCACGCAAGGATGCAATTTTAAATGTAAATACTGTGCCAATCCTGACACTATTGATAAATCAGGAGAAGCACGTCTTTTCGACTACGAAGAGCTGATGAAATTGGCTCGCAGTCAACGACCATTTTTCGGCAAACGTGGTGGCATAACTATGTCGGGTGGTGAACCTCTGATGCAAGCAAAAGCCATTATTCCATTTTTCAAAATGTTAAAAGAAGAGGGTTTCAATACTTGTATAGACACCAATGGAAGCTACATTACACAAGATGTGAAAGAGCTATTAGAATATACCGATTTGGTATTGTTGGATATAAAGGAGATGGATGAGCAAGCTCACATCAGCATAGCAGGAGCATCTAACAGAGCTACTCTTCGCATGGTTGAATACCTACAAGAGATAAATAAACCTGTCTGGGCACGCTATGTTTTAGTGCCCGGCTATACAGATAGTGAAGAACATCTTCACGCACTTGGCAAATTTCTACAGCCAATGACGAATATTGAAAAGCTGGAAATACAACCCTATCACAAACTGGGAGTTCACAAGTATGAATCATTGGGTTGGAAGTATGAGCTTGAGGGTGTTCCAAGTAACACACCCGAACAACTGCAAAAAGCCAAAGATATACTCGAGCAATATCTTGATGAGGTGATTGTGAATTGAGCCAAGTTAAAACAGTAATTGGTTATTCTAAGCTTTCTAATTAAAAAATAGATACCCCCAAATATATTTCAGTATCTTTGTTGTATTGAATGCAAAAACTGACACATGAATACTGAATTATTTATAGCAAAACGATTATACAAAGGCAATAACAAAAACGAGAAGCGAGTCTCCTCCCCTGCCGTATCCATTGCCATCATTGGCATAGCCCTTGGCTTAGTTGTAATGATACTATCGGTAAGTATTGTCATTGGATTCAAAAAAGAGATTCGTGGAAAGGTTATTGGTTTTGGATCACACATACAGATAACATCTTTCGAGGATAATAGCTCGTATGAGCTGAATCCTATTGCTGTGTCCGATACATTGATGGCGAAAATAACTGCCAATCCTCAAATAAGACACGTACAACCTTATATTATTAAGCCAGGAATAATTAAAACAGACGAAAACTTTCAGGGAGTCGTCCTTAAAGGTGTGAATGAGGACTATGATTGGGATTTCTTCAAGAAAAACATGATAGATGGAGACATCATCAATCCCAAAGATACATCGGGAGTAAATCAAGCAATTATATCTAAAGACATTGCAGACAAATTACACCTGCAATTGGGTGATAAATTCACAACCTATTTTGTGCAAGAACCTGTAAGAGCACGTCGATTTGAAATTCCGGGTATCTATCAAACCAACTTTGAAGACTACGACAAGCTCTATATACTCACCGATATGAGCTTGCTCAGCAAACTTAACCAATGGGACGACGACTTTGCCAGCGGATTGGAGGTATTGGTGAAAGATTATAACCAATTGGACTTAACCACTCAAAACTTATTTTTCGATATGGCATCACACCGTGATAAATTGGGAAACACTCTGTATGCACGATCTATTAAAGACATCAACCCCATTATTTTCGATTGGTTAAGTCTGCTCGACATGAATGTATGGATTATAATTATACTCATGCTCATCGTTTCAGGGTTCACAATGATATCGGGTCTGCTTATTATTATATTGGAACGCACAAATATGATTGGCATTTTGAAAGCAGTAGGAACACGCGATTACAACATACGCAAGATATTCCTCTATCTATCATCATTCTTAATACTTAAAGGACTTTTCTGGGGAAACATAATTGCGCTAATAGTTTGTTTTGCACAAAAATATTTGCATATTATAAAACTTAATCCCGAAGTTTACTACACTGCCTATGTCCCTGTAGATATAAACTTGTGGAATATACTAATAATAAATGTAGGAACATTGGTAGTATCTATGCTCATGATGATTGGTCCTTCGTATTTGATAGCTAAGATATCACCGGCAAAATCAATCAAATTTGAGTAGTTTGAATATAAATGAAATTAAAACTATATAACTAAGATATGAGCATCAATTGGATTCTTTTAATAATTGGAGGCGTGTTTGAAGCAGGCTTTGCTGTAAGTTTAGGCAAAGCACAAAACACGCTGGGTAAAGAAAAATGGATATGGTTAGCATCGTTTATAGTATGCGTAAGCATTAGCATGTATCTACTCTACAGGTCAATGGGTGGCTCAAGGCCAATACCTGTAGGAACAGCATATGCCGTATGGGCAGGTATTGGAGCTGTGTGTAGTGTTTTATTCGGCATCTTTATCTTCTCAGAACCTGCAACAGTGTGGCGCATGGTTTTTCTGAGCACGCTCATAGTATCGTTAGTAGGATTGCAAATAGTGACACCTGCATAAAGGAATTGACTTATCTCTAAATTATTCCCTGCTATCAGGTTTTCTTTTTTCCAATAAATAAAATATTTCATGCAATCTGGGTGCCTGTTTTTCAATAAATAAAATATTTCCTACAATCCAGTTACCTGTTTTCTAATAAATAAAATATTTCTTGAAATTCTGTTGCCTGTTTTCTGACAAATAAAATATTTCTTGAAATTCTGTTGCCTGTTTTATGGCAAATAAAATATTTAGAGAAGATGAGATTACCCTTTTCAATGAAATAAAAGCTTGATATATGATAACACCTTCACTAAAGTCTATTGAAAAAAGAGATTGAAAACATTGCAATCTTCAGTAATTATTTGAGCATAAGATACTATTTATTGTTTATAATCAGTGGATAAACAATAAATAAAAGCAAATTAATTAAACGCTTGAAGAATTATAAGGAAATAGGCTTAGCCACTCTCAGTAGCTGTTTAACACATGTTGAAATACATAGCATTAGTAAATATGCTCCATTTATACAGTTTGGGTGTTTAATCTAGTAGATATTATTTATTTTGCATAAAATATAACGCGTGTTTCACAGTTTAATTAAGATCGATTTAGCGAAATTTATATACAACGTAACAAACTAACAGCTATAAGAATAAAACAACTTATTAGGGTGTTTATTACATATTAAAACGGCAATCAAAATAAATATATTTGAAGTACTGAATTTATAATCAACCGTATATATGTTTTGATGGTAGCTCAAAAAACGCTATCTTTGTAGCTTTTGAAAATTATAGGCTTTCAATTCCTTTGTGGCTCAAACACAATAACACGGGAATATTCATCGAATTAG
>SMER01000138.1_pt1 | contig 15383 bp, 14 predicted proteins | sample 2456411 | NCBI WGS metagenome assembly SMER01 (sample SAMN10132597, study PRJNA489261) | soil metagenome | isolation source: day1 antibiotic-silt loam soil ammended with raw manure from dairy cow... | place: USA | collected 2015-05-01 | reverse complement strand
ACAGGAGTAGACCCTTTATCGCGCCAGCATTTTTGGCAATTGATTGAGCGGGTCCGCCAAGATCGACCCCAGCTGACGCTGCTGGTGGCCACGGCTTACATGGAAGAGGCGGTACAGTTTGAGCACTGTTTGATGATGGACAAAGGTCAGCTCATTGCGCAAGGCTTAACCGTAGACCTGCTGCAAGTAGTCGACAGTGGCACACTGGATGATGCGTTTACCTATTTTCAGGGTGCTGGTAAACAAGCGGTTATCCCTTTAACCATGCCGCCACTGCAACAAGACAGCCAAGAAATTGCCATTAAGGCCGAAAATCTAAGTTTGCGCTTTGGTGATTTTACGGCGGTAAACAACGTCAGTTTTGCCATTAGAAAAGGCGAAATATTCGGTTTTTTAGGCTCCAATGGTTGCGGCAAAACCAGCACCATGAAAGTACTGACCGGCTTGCTACCCGCCAGTGAAGGCAAGGCGTGGCTGTTGGGTAATCCTGTAGATTCAAGTGATTTGGCTACCCGCAAAAGGGTCGGCTTTATGTCGCAAAGCTTCTCTCTCTATGGTGAATTGACCGTACTCCAAAACCTTCATTTGCATGCACAACTATTTGACATTCCTAGCGCACAAGGCCAACAAAGAGCGCAAAAACTCATGCAGCGTTTTGACTTGCTCGACTTTGCTGATGAGCAGGCCGGCACACTACCACTGGGTTTGCGCCAGCGTTTATCCTTAGCTGTGGCCGTCATTCATGAACCTGAGGTACTTATTCTGGATGAACCCACCTCTGGTGTTGATCCAGCCGCACGGGATGATTTCTGGCGTTTATTACTTGAGTTATCGCGGGAGCAGGGCGTTACTATCTTCCTGTCGACCCACTTTATGAATGAAGCTGAGCGCTGTGACCGTATTTCATTGATGCATGCAGGACAGGTGCATGCGGTGGGCACGCCCACAGAGCTGCAAGAGCAGTATCAGGCACACAGCTTGGAGCAGGCTTTCGTACGTTGTTTACTCAAAGCGCAAAACATCAGCGAAGAAGACGCGCATATCGCACCGACCAATACAGCAACCGCTAGCCAAATTACAGCGCCACGCCAAAGGTTTAGTTTTAAACGCACCCAAGCTCTTGCCGTACGTGAATCCAAAGAACTCTTGCGCGACAAAGTACGCTTAGCCTTTGCCATGCTCGGCGCGCTGTTTATGATGATTATCTTTGGCTTCGGAATTTCATTAGATGTGGAAGATCTCTCTTTTGCCGTGCTGGATCAGGATAACAGCCCACAGAGCCGTGCCTATCTAGAAGCCTTTCGCAGCTCAAGATACTTTTCCGAGCGCCAACCTCTCAGTAATGACAAACAGCTGCATGCGCGTTTGCAGCGCGCCGATATTCGTATTGCCATTGAAATACCGGCAGGCTTTGCTCGCGACCTTTATGCAGGGCGACAACCCGAAGTCGCTGTTTGGCTCGACGGTGGTGTGCCTTTTCGCGCAGAAACCAGTCGCGGTTATGTGCAGGCTGTACATATGGAAAGCTTGCAGCGATTACAGGCAGAAAGCAGTGCTCCCTTACCTGAAGTAAACCAACTAGCACGACTGGAAACGCGTTTTCGCTATAACCAAGGTGTTATCAGTGTGCATGCAATAGGCCCGGGGGTGATGGCACTTATTTTAGTTTTTATTCCAGCCATGCTCACCGCTCTTGGAGTGGTGCGCGAAAAAGAACTGGGCTCCATTACCAATTTTTATGCCACACCGCTAACCCGTTTAGAGTTTTTGTTGGGCAAGCAATTTCCTTATTTAGTGGTCAGCCTCTTAAATCTAGCCTTGCTTGTCGCTACCAATATCTGGCTGTTTGACGTGCCGCTTAAAGGCAGTGCCACCACGCTCGCATTAGGTGGTGTGCTCTATGTTCTGGCGACCACCAGCTTTGGCTTATTGATTTCCACAGTCACCAAAACCCAGATAGCAGCCATTTTAGGCACGATGATTCTCACCACTTTGCCTACGGTACAGTTTTCCGGTTTGATTACTCCACGCTCATCCTTAGACGGTGGTGCGGCAATCATGGGCGAGCTTTTCCCTGCCGGCTACTTTTTAGATATCGCCGTAGGCACCTTTACTAAGGCGCTGAACCTAACCGACCTCTGGCCACAAGCCTTAGCACTATTAGGCTTTTTTGTACTCTTTACCGGCCTAAGCTTGCTGCTGTTAAAGAAGCAGGAGGCTTAGAATATGTACAAGCTAAAACATATTTTCCGCCTAGGTATCAAAGAGTTAATTAGCTTAAGACATGACAGCGTGCTGTTGCTGTTTATGCTGTACGCCTTTAGTGCGGCGATTTACATGCCAGCATCTGGCTCAGCCGTTGGTGTGCATAATGCCAGCGTGGCAATGGTGGATGAGGACAACAGCCGCTTATCACGCCAACTCGCAGAAGTCTTGCGACCACCCGAATTTCAAACTCCAGTACCCTTAGCCTACGATGACATGGATGCAGTGTTAGATAGTGGGCGGTTTACCTTTGTGGTGAATGTACCGCTGAATTTTCAAGCCGACTTACTCGCAGGCAAGCAACCTGAATTACAGATAAACGTTGATGCAACCGCCATGAGCCAAGCCTTTATGGGGGCAGGTTATATGCAGCGGATTTTTCAGCAGGAACTGCACGCCTTATCAGGGCAAGAAACCGTCACCACCGTCAAGCTCACCACTAGGGCGATGTTTAATAGCAACCTACAAAGTGGTTGGTTTTTAGCCATTATCCAAATTATAAATAACGTGACGATTCTCGCTATTTTGCTCACCGGCACGGCACTGTTACGTGAGCGTGAGCATGGCACGCTGGAGCATTTGTTAGTGCTGCCGCTGACGGCTCTGGAAATCATGCTGAGCAAAGTCTGGATTAATATCGTGGTTGTGGTGTTTTGTACTTGGCTATCATTGGAGTTGATCGTAAAAAAAGCACTGGGCGTGCCTTTGGTCGGCTCTATGGGCTTGTTTTTACTGATTACTGCACTCTACTTGTTTGCCTGTACTGCAGTAGCCGTCTTTCTAACTACTTTGGCACGTTCGATTCCGCAGTTTGGCTTGCTGACTATTCCAGTGGTGATGACCATGCTGATGCTATCGGGTGGGACTACGCCCCTAGACAGCATGCCGGTCTGGCTGCAATGGGCGATGCAGTTTGCACCAACGACGCACTTTGTCAGCTTGGCAACGGCGGTTTTATTTAGAGATGCAGGTATCGCGCTGGTGTGGCCGGATATGCTGGCACTAGGCGCTATTGGTGGGGTTTTCTTTGTCACTGCACTGGCGCGCTTTCGCACCAGCTTGGCGTCTTAAAGCTATTCTTGAATGAAACGTAAACCAGCACCCTTGCTGCTAATGCGTACTACTTCCATCATCAGTACTGGCGCATCGTCATTATCACTCAAGCCTTGAACTTGACCAAACACCACATCACCAACGGCCAGCTTAGCCATATCTGGATGCGCAATAAACACACCTGTATCAGACAGATCTTCGGTAGTGGCATAGATATCTTCCATGCTGGGATGCGAGATTTTTATCTTGCAGTTAAGGCAGGTACGAATATGTTGGCGTAAATGAACATGCATGATGGTGTCCTTATGGCGTGTGCGTCTATGTGCCCACTTTATGCAGCTCACACGATTTGTTCAAGTGAGGGGGATTTATCTTTTATGCTTAGAAGCTAACTTTCTTGGCAAAGCAGCTGCTGATAGTGTTAGTGCGTGCTGAGCAGCGACTGAATCCTGTGCATCTAATTTTTGTTAATTATCTAATGCTGAAAAAATAAAGGGCAACCAAAACCAGCTTACACACAATTGAGTATGCGCCAGTTAGGGTTGCCCTTTACCCAGTGTTACTACTTAGATAGCAACTACTTTATTTGCGCAAGGACCTTTTTGACCTTGACCAACTTCGTATTCGACCGCTTGGCCGTCATTTAAAGTTGCGTATCCACCACCTGCCTGAATTTCAGAGTGGTGCACAAACAAATCTTTACCACCGTCGTCAGGTGTAATGAAGCCGAAACCTTTGTCAGCATTGAACCACTTTACAGTACCTTTAGCCATTTTACTTTACTCGTAATTATTGGTGAGAAATATAATTATATGCGAATTCACCAGTTCGTATATAAAGCAGTGATTCAGATTAGAACGCATAGCGTCCTGCACAGCCGAACAAGACCTGTGTGCCAGCACCAAAATGCAGACGGTTACAGCTTGTTAACGGCAACACGTGCTACTCCGAATATCACGATTGTATAGTATGCGCCAATAGATGACATTAATGAACATATGGATTAACAAATCTAACTCTTTTCTATCTAGCCTGTATCCACAAGCACAGGATGAAATTGCCGCACCGCCTGCTGTGGTGTGCGTGGCGGTGAATTTGTAGTCTCAGTTTAAGCGTGATCTTTTTAACCACTTTTATTGTTACTGACGTCCAATATGTGCCCAGTCCAGTCTAATTTTTTTAAAACGTCGCTACGTACAGGTTTTCAACCTTATCTCTGGCCCATTGGGTTTTGCGTAAAAACTTCAATGATGACTTGATTGACTGCTCATTTTTAAAGCAGTTCACATTGATTCGTTGCGCCAATCCATCCCAGCCATAATGTTCTTGCAGACTTGTCACTATCTGCTCAAGCGTAACGCCGTGCAAGGGGTTATTGGTTTGTTCGTTACTCATGTTGCATACACCCGCATGTTATCTAAGAAAGCACTGAATCTATGCCTGCGCCGCTAGAGCGTTGATAGAAAGCGTACAAATGATCTGCCCTTACTCTATTCCCTGCTGCGGTACTAATTGCTCGCAACGGTAAAAAGCCTGTCCTGTTTCATCCAGCGCCTGAGTGAGTTTTGGCAGGAGTGCCTGCATGTGGGTCATAAGTTGCCAAGGTGGATTGATGACCAGCATGCCAGAAGCCGTCATACCTTGACCTTCTGCGTCGGCAGCCAAGCCCAGCTCAAACACCTGAATATCCTTAATACCGCTTTTAACAAACTGCTGGTGCATACGCTTAATGCGGCTGCGCTCAACCACGGGATACCAAATGGCGTAACTGCCCGTGGCGAATTTTTTATAGGCGCTGGCTACTGTTTTAAATACCGCATCGTAGTCAGATTTTATTTCATAAGACGGGTCAATAAGCACCAGAGCCCGTCGTGAGGGTGGTGGCAACCGGCCTAATAAGCCGCTTAAACCATCTTCTTTAAAGACTTTGAATTTGCTATAACCTTGCGTGTTTTTTACCAGCCGTTTGTAATCTTCAGGATGCAACTCATACAGCCATGCATGATCTTGGCTGCGTAAAAATTGCGCGGCAATCAGCGGTGACCCCGGATAAAAACCCAGTTTGGCTGACTTACTATTAAATGCAGCTATCGTTTGCTGATACAGATTCAATTCAGGCCAGTTTAAATCCATTAGTTTGGCTACGCCCTGACGATACTCCTGCAGCTTATCGGCATGGGCTGATTGTAGGTGATAAAGCCCAGCGCCGCTGTGGGTGTCCACATAGCTGAAACCCTTATCTTTTTTAATCATATGCTGCAGCATTTCCAGCAGCACAATGTGTTTAAGCACGTCCGCAAAATTGCCGGCGTGAAATGAATGGCGATAACTTAACAAGGTGATTTCTCTATCAAAATACGTGGTTAGGCACGTGCTGTTTAATTGCTGGCAAAACAATTGCCGCCGCTCTGCTTAGCCTTATACATCGCCGCATCAGCCGCTTGGATAATGCGATCGGCGCTGTTGCCATCTTTAGGATAGTGCGCGATGCCTATAGACACACCCACCGTCACACTTTGACCTTCAATTTGGAAGGGCTGGGTGATTTGGCGAATAATTTTTTCGGCAATAACGTTGGCCTGTAGCGTATCGGTTGCCGACTCAACAATCATTAAAAACTCGTCACCACCCAAACGTCCAACAATATCATTGGCACGTACTACACTACGGATTCGCTGCGCCACTTCGCGTAACAGGCAATCACCCACCTGATGACCAAAGTTGTCATTCACCGGTTTAAATTTATCCAAATCAATAAACAGCACAGCAAACACCTCTGTGTTTTCTACACAGTGCGCTAAACGATTCAGCAGCGCGTTTCGATTTGGCAAGCCAGTAAGCGCATCGTGATGGGCCATATAAATCACTTTGCTATGTACCGCTTTGCGTTCTGTAATGTCGCTAAAAATATGAATAAGGTAGCTGATTTGCGCGCTGGTGTTATTAACCGAGCTGATGTTCTGCAAAGTGGGCGTGATAGCGCTCTCATCGCCTGCTAATTTTTTATAGCAAATCTCACCCTGCCAGCTGCCCTTAGTATTTAGCAGTTGCGTTAAATCCTGCGTAAGCAGCTGATTGTTGTCACATACATCCGGGGGTAAAAATTCTTTTAGATTTCGCTCTGCAACAGAGAAGTCATCCACGTGAAGAATTTTTTTAGCGCCCTCATTGGCGCGCACAATGTTGAATTGCGGATCGGTGATTAAAATCGCCTGCTGAGTTTGCTCAAACACACTGGCAGCCAACCGTAATTCGATGGCGTGTCGCTCAATTTCAGCTGCTTGCCGGGTAAGCTTGTTGATCAAGGGTCTCACGGCGTAATGACTGATAAGCGCCCCCATGACCAGCATGATGAAGATACTGAGGTATGCCCAATACATTTCTTGGTAAGCCGCTTGGTAAAAGATGTGCTGCGGAATCTGGATAAGCAGCCCACAACCAACCTCGGTTAGTGGTACATAAAGCAAGGTGAAATCTTGCTCAGCGGTGAGTTCAGATAGGCGCGCCTTACTGTAATCAAGTTCAGTTAATGCACGTTTGAATGCAGGACTTAACTCCTGACGTATCACCTGCTGCAGGCTGGGGTCGTAATTTAAGGACAATAAAGAATCTTGATTGATCAGGTGCAGCTGCGCACTGTGCGTATAGGTACCAAACTCGCTCAATAAGGGCGCCAAACTTTGCGTATCAAAGTAGAGCATATCCCAACCCACTAACACGCCTTCTGGGCTGCGGATTTCTGCAGTCACGCGAATCAAGTCTATGACTGGATCGTTGAGGCTCACTACTTTTTGCGTTATAGCCGTTAAATCCAGCGTTCTAACCTGTTCGGCGAGCTCACCCACAGCAGCCACCACTTCGTGCTGGGGTGTAACGCGCACCATAGCGCGCAAGTCTGGAATATGGCTGGCTGGTTCGGCCAAACGTGGCTGGCTGAATTCCTGTAACTGCGCCAAAGACAGCGTGCCGTCTAAATAGGCTTCTAGGCGTTTACGTATCTCAGTACGGCTGGTGAACTGCGCTGCTAATGAGTGCAAGCGCGCAAGATGGTTGTCTATTGCACTGGCTTGCGCAGTCGCATTGGTTAGATTGACCTGTTCAATATGCGAGCGTATTGAATAATACATTGGCACAGTGGTGCTAAAGCCAACTAGGGCGCCCGTAAGCAATATTGTTATAAGTGATAACAATACAATTCTTTTGCCAACACTGAGTAACCTAGGCATAACGCATTAACCTTTTACACAAACTACTTGGCGCAGGGTATGCACAATTTCCACTAAATCTTGCTGTGCTGCCATAACCGCATCGATATCTTTATAAGCCATAGGCGTTTCATCTAGCACACCGGCGTCCTTGCGACATTCTACATGAGCCGTAGCCTTTTGGTGATCCTTTACCGTAAAAGTACGCTTGGCTTGGTTACGACTCATCACTCTGCCAGCACCATGACTGCAAGAGTTAAAGCTTTGCTGATTACCCAAGCCTCGGACAATAAAACTTTTCGCCCCCATAGAACCTGGAATAATTCCTAATTGACCGCGTCGAGCAGACACAGCTCCTTTACGGGTTATCCACAGCTGCTGCCCAAAATGCTGCTCTTGTTGCACATAGTTATGATGGCAATTAATCGCTTCTTGCACGCTGGTAAAGGGCGTATCTATTTCTTGTGCTAAGGCAGCCAAGGTGTGGTCCATCATCAGTTCACGGTTAACTCTGGCATAGTGTTGCGCCCAATCGACCGCCTCCACATAGTCAGCAAAGAACGCACTGCCTTCTTGCAAGTAGGCCAAGTCCTCATCGGGTAAATTCATTTGATGGCGCTGCATATCTTGCTTTGCCAACTCAATAAAACCTGTACCTATGGCATTGCCCACGCCGCGTGAGCCGCTATGCAACATAACCCAAACCTGATTGGTTTCATCCAAACACAACTCAACAAAATGGTTGCCTGTGCCTAAAGTGCCTAAATGCAGGTGGTTATTGGTTTTCTCCAAGCGGGGGTGCTTAGCGGTAATTTTTTTAAAACCGGGTAACAACTTAGCCCACGCCTGATCCACCGACTTTGGCGGCTCATGCCAAGCACCCACGTCTCTTTTACCGCGACCAAAGCTGCGCCCGTGCGGCACTGCCTTTTCGATAGCACGACGAATCGATCCCAGATTATCCGGCAAATCCTCTGCCATTAATGAAGTACGCACCGCCATCATGCCGCAACCCAAATCAACGCCCACAGCGGCAGGAATAATAGCCTTCTGCGTGGGAATGACACTGCCGATGGTTGAGCCTTTACCCAGATGTACATCCGGCATCACCGCCAAATGACTAAAAATAAACGGCATTTGTGCGGTATTGAGCAATTGCTGCTTAGCTTCTGCTTGTACCGGCACGCCCTGCGTCCAAAGCTTAATAGGCACACCTTGGTGACTGCTTAATACTTGATAACCAGACATACTCTTACCTCAAAAACAGATGAAACATGACACAAACACTTAAATAATCGGTCTTAAACCATTCCTATAGCTTTCCTACTAACAACTTTTTGATGGAGTAGACTATGAACCCTTTACTTATCCTAGGTTTGGCCATAACCGTTTTTTCAACAGCTGTTTATGCCGATACCTACAAACTAGACCCAGACCACACCAATGCGCGCTTTGCTATTGGTCACTTTGGCACCAGCACCAATCATGGTGGTTTTTATAATCTAACCGGCGATATCACCGTAGACCCACAGCACGAAACGGGTCAGCTCAAGGTTATTATTCCAGTAGCGAGCGTTAATACAGGTAACCAGCAGTTCAATGAACACCTAAAAAGCGCTGATTTATTTAACGCAGAACAGTACCCCACCATGACCTTCATCAGCACTCATTGGGACTATATCGATGGAGTACCGCACCAAGTAACAGGCGATCTCAACCTGTTAGGTCTAAGCCATCCAGTGACCCTGACCGCCACGCAGTTTAATTGTTATGCAAGCCCTAAATTCGATGGTGCAACAGTCTGCGGTGGCGACTTTGAGACGGTTATCGATCGCACTCAGTGGGGTATGGATTTCTTTGTGGCGCTAGGTATCCCCAAGGAAGTCAAGCTCAGCATCCAGGTCGAAGCCATCAAACAGTAACAAAGCTCAGGAAGAACAGCATAAAAAATGGCGCTGTTACGGTGAGAACTAAGCCACTAATAATTGCCGTGGGTACATACTCGTAGTTGCACGCCTTGCGCACGAAGGGCAGGGTAGTATCCATAGCCGTTGCGGCGCACACACCTATGCTGCTGTTGGAATAATTACGCCCCAAAATAAATACGGCCGTCAGACCAATTAACTCACGCATCAGATCGTTCAGCAGCGCAATACTGCCGTAAGCTTCACCTAGATGCTGTCCAGCCAAAGCGCCTGATAAGCTAAACCAGCCAAAACCCGTGCTGAGCGCCAATGAAACCATTAAGCGCTCACCCGTCATCCAGCTTAACAAAACGCCTGCCAGCATCGAACCAAGCATCACCACGGCAGGAATCACTAAGACACGCGGTGCAAGCCAAGAGCGGTTAATCGCCACCTGAGCCAAATCTAAGCCGATGAAAAACAACAACACATACAGCCAGTAGGAAATGTTAAATAAAACCTCGCCTACGGCATGCTCATGCCAGTGTAAACGGTAGAAAAAAGCACCTAGCAATACCAAGCTAAAAGCAATCAGGCACTCTTTAACCGGATACCAGAGTGCTAGCCAAGCGCTGGTATCCTCTGTTTCAGTTTGGTTTTTTTGATTGAAGGGCAAAAGCAACAAAAAAACCACTACACTGATGGTAAACGCATAGACGGCGGCTTGTTTTAAAACGCTAATCCCAGAAGCAAAACTGCTAAAAGCCTCACCCGACTCCATGCCAATCACAAACAAAATCACCCAAACCACGGGCGTGATCGCTTTGACTAACGAGCCAATTACAGGCTTGGTCAGTCGTTTGCCCAATAGGTAGCCTGCTAACAAATAAAGCAGTATCGGCAGTACAGTAGTGAGTATTTTGGTCAGTGGAGCTAGCACGAGGTATCTCTTGGGGAGCTGATTAAATTGAAGTCAGTAGCCCAGTAATTCAGTGCGACAAGAGATCACGCTGGGGCTGGAGGGCCTAGTATAGCAGGTTCAACCGCGGGGAATATTTGTCAGCTCAGAGAAGAAAAGCAATTTAGCCGACAAATTAATATGCTAATTTGTATACTCTAGCTATTCATTCGCTTTAAAAAGGTACGCTGGTATGAAGGTCGCTCGCTGGTTAAGCCAAAATCTTAGCTTAAGTATTCCGCTGTTTTTATTGCTGGGTCTGGTTGCCGGTTTTTGGCTGCCGAGCGCAAACCTCAGCGTGCTGATCACACCACTCACCTTGCTGATGGTTTACCCGATGATGGTCAATATCAAACCCAAGCAACTGCTTGAGTCTGGCCATGGCAGCGTGCAGTTTTGGGCGCTGGTGATTAATTTTTTATTTATCCCTTTTGTCGCTTTTATCCTAGGCCGTTTATTTTTTTCTGATAAGCCCGAGCTGGCGCTAGGTCTGCTACTAACCTCACTATTACCCACTAGCGGTATGACGATTTCCTGGACAGGTTTTGCCAAAGGTAACGTACCGGCCGCGATCAAGCTCACCTTGGTCGGTTTATTCCTCGGCTCATTGCTCACGCCTTTTTATGTGCACCTTTTATTGGGTGCTCAGTTGCCCGTTAAACTGATGCTGGTGTTCCAACAAGTTCTATTCTTTATTGCCATTCCTTTGTTTGCTGGTCAACTGACGCGTGCGGTTTTGTTACGCCGTTATGGCCAAGAAAACTTTCAAAAACGCCTAGCACCTAACTTCCCAATCCTCTCCAGCATTGGCGTCCTCGGGATTGTATTCGTAGCCATGGCGCTTAAAGGTCCTGAGCTTATTAAGTCGCCCAGTTTGGTGGTATACATCATTGTGCCGCTGGTCTTGTTGTATGCCATTAACTATGCGGTGAGTACCTTTGTGGCGCGCAAGTCACTTTCGCGCGGCAATGGCATTGCTTTGGTCTACGGCACGGTAATGCGTAACCTGTCGATTGCTTTAGCATTGTCCATGACAGCCTTTGGCGAGGCCGGTGCTCAAGCAGCGCTATTGATTGCCTTGGCCTATATTGTCCAGGTGCAATCTGCAGCTTGGTATGTAAAACTCACAGAACGCCTGTTTCCCGCTGAGCCCGAGCAACAGTAGCCGATAAATTTAAGGCAGTACCCAGTCCAATTCATGGTGCGCCGCAAAGGCTTCTGGGTGTAAATACTCTCCTCTTAACAGGGGCTGCTCAAGCCAACTCCAGTTGATGTTAAAGGCTGGGTATTCATTTTTTATCGCATCCGCCAAAATCGTGCTGCAATACAGATGCTGCTTATCACGCGCAGCTAGCACAAACGGCTTGCCCAGCTCAGCCAAGAGACTGCGGCTTATATTTTGACGCTGCTCAGCGCTTAAAAACTGTGGCCGCGCTACAGCAACACGCTTGGCTAATTTCACATCGGTAAACTGCTGCCAAGTAGAGAGTAAAACTTGATTGCTGAGCGTTTGTAAATCATCGGTGGTTGCGTGAAGTATTTGTATTTCTGGCTCAACCTCAACCACTATGCCGATATGGGAAAAATCACCTGCACCAAAGCTGGCAATCAAATAGCTTTCCAACGAGGTTCCTTGCCGAAAGACCCAGTCACCCACAGCAAGCGCCGGCGTATCTGTTATGCCAGTCGAGTCAGCGTTATCACGAGCAACGGCTAAGCCGTTTAACAGCAGCCAGCTAAGTAAAAGAAAACATAAAAAAAGCCATCTATGTCTTACCCAGATGGCTTTTTTATTATTCGGCAAACAATGCATTACAGCTTAACTTTCCAACCATCCTTAGTGCTGATCAGGTTAACGCTTTCTTCTTCGCTCGTGCCGTTTTTAAATTCCAACTTAACCGCAACAGAGGCCATTTTCTTATCATCGCTGTATTTGGTAGCGGTAGACTTAATGGATTTAACACCACCAGCCAACTCTGCTGCAGCGGAAGCGGCTTTAAGCATTTCGCTCATTTTGCCCTTCATCATATTGAACTGCTGCTTTTCTTCTTCAGTTAAATGAACCACGGCCATAAAAGTTTCAATATCGCCGTTGATCATGGCGCTAACATACTTCTCAGCCACTTTCTCTGGGCCTGAGCCAGAAGAACAAGCAAACATAAATACAGCAATGGCCAGTACAAAAAAGTGCTTTACTTTATTCAGATACATAAGGGTTCCCTATTAAATTAATGTGTTAATTTTTCCAAAACTTACCCCAGCTGCAGCCTAAACAAAGCGCTCTAAACAGCACGTGGTCTTTAACGGCCTTGCTAATGCATTAGTTAGGCGCGTATAGCTTACACACTTAACTAAGGCGAAACCGTTACCAAAAACGACACCGCCAATTTTTTTGCGAACTAACTCACAAAAAAAAGGCGGCCACAATACTTAATAGCACTACCACAGCAAAAACCTTGTAATGGGTGCTAAATAGCGGTCGTTTATTTGATTCGTTTACATCTCTAGTCATAGCTTCCAACTCTGCTGCTCTGTCGATTCATTAACGAGCACTCTACTCAAAAATCACCCCATAAATGCTGCGCTACTGCCATTGCAGCTATGGGTGCTGTTTCTGTTCTTAATACTCTTGGCCCTAGGCTAACCGCCTGAAAACCTTGAGTTAATACTTGTGCAACCTCATCCGCACTTAAACCACCTTCTGGCCCTATTAATAGCGCCAGCTCTTGAGGTGCGGCGTATTGGGCAAAAGGCTGAGCTTGCGGGTGCAACACCAGTTTTAAGTCAGCGTTGAGCTGATCTGCCCAAGCGGCAAGCTTTTCGATTGGATGAATAATAGGGATTTGACTACGACCACACTGTTCGCACGCACTAATAGCAACTTGCCGCCAATGCTCGAGTCTTTTTTCTGCACGTTCTTTATTTAAACGCACTTCACAGTGCTCGGTGAGCAATGGCGTGATGTGTGTGACACCCAACTCAGTTGCCTTTTGAATAGCCCAATCCATGCGCTCGCCCTTGGAGAGTCCTTGGCCCAGGTGTATCTTTAAGGGCGATTCAGCTAAGCCCGCTATTTTTTCAGTGAGCTGCACAATTACAGATCTTTTACCCACCCGTGTTAGCTTGGCTAAAAACTCATCGCCACTGCCATCAAAAACCTGTACCTGAGCGCCAACATCCAAACGCAATACTCTGGCCATATAATGCGCAGTTTGCTCTGGCAGTTCGTGCTCGCCCAAACTAAGCGGCTGCGCCACATAGAAACGCTGATACCCCATGTCGCCCACTCGTATGCAATTAAAAACCGTGAAACCATAGCAGATTCCATGGCTGCTCGACCATAGCGCTGGTGTGATATGTGGATGTGTGATGAGTTATAGCAGGTTGCGGCTATGTGTTAGGCGGGTTTCTACAGGTTTGCAAGCAACATCCTTGCCGCCAACACTGAGCCAAGTTTTAAGCCAGTCCCCTATTGAAGCGTAGCTTCTGTGCGAGGCGGATTATACAACCAACTCAGGCGTTACTGGAGAATCCATCGCGCAAGAGTTGCACTCCCACAGAAGCTGAGCCTGCGCGCCAGCTGGCTCTAAAATTGCCGGACGTCTACTTAGGCGCATGCTCATCATGTTCGATTGCATCGCCCCCATGCTCCATGGATTCATGCTCAGGTCCTGCATCTTCTTGGTCATGCATCATCTGCATTTTGTCACCGTGCTCAGCTGCATGCTCATGCCCTGCTTGGGCAATTTCCATGAGTACCGCCAAATCAATTTGCTCAAAGCTCAGTACGCGCCCACCACGATCATGGGCTAGTTTTTCAGCCGCCGACTTATCGCTGTACGAAGCAATGGATGGCCCCATAGCACCTTGCAAATCAGAACCCACTACAAACCAAGCTTTACGTGCATCCATCAAATGCTCATCTTCAGGCGTGTTCCAGTTGGTTTTCGCCATGTCGTGCACATAAATTTGCGCTTGCAGGGTTTTGTTTTCCGGCTGTAACCACCAACTAAACATATCTACAGTGGAGCAGAATTTATGGGTGTCGCCATTTTGTTTATTGATTGACTGCCCTTTAGCCCCCGGCCATTCGGTAATCAACATGCCGCATACGTGGCACTCATCGCCCGCATGAAAGGCTACAGGATCAGTATTAACCTGCGGTTTACTCTCTTCAGTACAGGCCGTCAGCCAGAAGGTCGTAACAAGTATCGCTCCAAAGCCCAATGCTTTTTTGAGTATATGTTTCATGGGTATAACTCCTTTATTTAACTTATGCAGCTCGCTTAGCCAAGCGCCAATGAGCCAAGCCCAGTATTACAGCCGCCCAAACCACGAGACACAACCACAGCACCAACTGTCCAACCGGCAAATCATTGGCAAGCGCCATTACCCCCAGCCCTTGACCGCCGGCTTCAAAACCACCGAGATTAATCAATCGATAAATATCAGTAGGGTTAAGCAGCAATAACCAAGGCAGAAGTTCAGGACTGATGCGCCCTTCAGTGACTACTAACAACGCCAGTAAAGCCAGGTCAAATACCAGTACAAACAAAAACCAAATACCTAACGCCAAACCGGCTGCCGTGGTTTTCTCTTTAGCCTGACTACTGAGCACATAAGCAAAAGCCAAAAACACCAAACCCAGCAGGGTTGATGAAAAAATAAACCGGCTAAAAGCAAATACCAGCGTGCTGTAAGACACATCAGGTACTAACAGCGCAATCGCCACTGCGGCGCTACCAAAACCAATCAGCGTTGCCATGCCTAGAATACAACCATGCCCAACGAACTTGCCTAGCAATAACTCACGGCGCGTCAGCGGGTAGGTAAGCAACAGCATTAACGTGCCACCTTCTTCCTCGCCTACAATGGCGTCATAGGCTAATAACAAAGCAATTAGCGGCATTAAAAACGTGGCCAAGCTTGCCAAACTGGCAATGGTTGCTGGGATAGAGGTAAAGCCCACCTGCCCTGAAGCAGCGGCACCAAACCAAG
>SMER01000133.1_pt1 | contig 15491 bp, 11 predicted proteins | sample 2456411 | NCBI WGS metagenome assembly SMER01 (sample SAMN10132597, study PRJNA489261) | soil metagenome | isolation source: day1 antibiotic-silt loam soil ammended with raw manure from dairy cow... | place: USA | collected 2015-05-01 | reverse complement strand
GGCAAGGAAGTGTCCTCTGCATTTAAACTTAATGGTGATATTTTAAGTTTTGAAGTTGAGTCCTATAGTGGAACGCTTACTATTGATCCTATTTTAGAATGGGGCACATACTTTGGTGGTCCAGATAATGATATTGCTGCTGATTTAGCTAGGGATAAATATGATGATATTTATATGGTTGGTTCAACGAGTAGCACTACTAATATTGCAACCACAGGAGCATATGAAACTGTTTATCAAGGTGGAAGCTCCTCACAAGGTGGCGATGCTTTTTTCTCTAAATGGAATTCAGATGGAGATTTACTTTGGGCGACTTATTATGGTGGTGAAGGTGTTGATAGAGGTATTGGTGTAGCTTGTGATACCAGTGGATTTGTATATTTCGGTGGATATACGATTAGTTTGACAGGAATAAGCACAGTCGGTGCTTATCAAGAAGACTTAAATTTAAGTTATGATGCTTTTTTAACTAAATTCGATACTGCTGGAGTAAGAATTTGGGCTACCTATTTCGGGGGATCCCGAAACGAAGCAAATTCTTCATTTGCATTAACTTCTGATGATTCAAACCATATCTATATTAGCGGAAATACTCAAAGTTCGGATTTGCCGACTAGTTCAGGTGTACATTTAGAAAATAAAGTTGGAAGCTTGAGTAATCATGATATCTTCTTAGCAAAGTTCGATACAGCAGGAGATTTAATATGGTCCACTTATTATGGTGGAACTGATCATGAGTATATAGGAGCTATCACTACTGATGATAGTGACAATGTTTATTTAACAGGACACACGAAAAGCTCTACTGGAATATCCACAGCTGGCACTTACCAAGAAATAAATGCAGGTAATGACGATGCATTTATATGTAAATTTAGTGATGATGGGAATCTAATTTGGGGCACTTATTTTGGTGGAAGTAATCAAGACTTTAGTTACTCTATCTATTATGAAAATAATAAGATAGTTATAGGTGGCTCTACATCAAGTCTTGATAACATAGCAAGTGCAAATGCACATCAAAGCACATTTGGTGGTAGTTGGGATGATGGATTCATAGCTTTATTCGATGATCAAGGTCAATTGGAATGGTCCACATATTATGGTGGAAATAATGATGATATAATTTCTGGTGTTTTAATAAGTGAACATATATATGTATTAGGATACTCAGCAAGTAATCAAGGAATAAGTTCAATAGGAAGTGTTCAAGAAAATTTAGCAGGTTACCAAAATGCTTTTTTAGCAAAATTCACATTACAAGGTGATAGAGTTTGGGGAACTTATTATGGTGGTGATGTTTATGAGTCATCAGCCAAAATGATTATTACAGATGATTATCAATTGTATCTTTCGGGTATAACAGCAAGTGGAAGTGGAATAGCGACAGCTAATACACATCAGACTTCATTAAATGGTGGAGAAGATGTGTTTTTAGCTAAATTTAATGATTGCCCTACTCCTGAAATTAGTGATTTAATAGGTTCTGAAGAATTTTGTGCCCAGTCTATAGCTACTTTTGAAGTTGGTGATTTTGATATGAGTGAAGAATTTATTTGGGTACTTCCGGATGGCTGGACAGGCAATAGTAATACACATACTATTGATGTAACCATTGGCAATGAGGACGGTATAGTAAAAGTATATGCGTTAAGTGTTTGCGGAGGTATTAGTGATACACTATCCTTAGAAATTACTGTTTTACCAATTCCTGAGCCTGTGGTTATTAATAATAATCATATTCTTACTACTACTCAATCTTATACGTCTTATCAATGGATGAAAGATGGTTTAGATATTAATAATGCCACAGAAGCCATGTTTTTAGCAGAAGAAAATGGTGTGTATCAAGTGCGTGTGTCAGCTGAGAATGACTGTGAGGGAGTTTCTGAAGAAGAAATCATTGATGGAATCGGTATTCATGAAATAGACCTTGCTCAATTAATGGATATTTATCCTAATCCTGTAAAAGAGCAGCTTTTTATAAAGGCTACTCAAAATATGGAAATTAATATCTACGCCATGGATGGTAGGATTGTACAAGAGGATATAAGCATTTTTAAAGGCGATAATGTAATTGATGTTAAAGCTTTAAATGCAGGTATGTATTTACTAAGCATGCAAGATGCAAGTGGAAATAGTGGAGTGATGAAGTTTATAGTGAAGTAAGTAAGGGATTGCAAATAGAAACAGAGGTCAGATGAAAATTCTGACCTCTGTTTTATTTTAAAAATGGCTAACTTGTATTACTCAAGAGTTTTTTAATCCCACCCTTCGAGAACCTCAGGGTTCGTCATATAATCCAAAATGTTTATCTTACAGTCCGAGGGCTGAGGTTCTCGAAGTCCGGTGTGGTTCTTCCAACTGTATTTTATAATTTAATTTGTCATAATTTTTTGCATGAATTTGGTGGTTAGGGTTGTAAGTATTGACTTTTGACACCCCGCCTTTCAGGCACCCCTCTGATTGAGGGGAGTTTTTCGGGTATTAGAAGTAATTTGAACATAAGATAAAAAGTATTATGTTTGAGTATTGATGGATTTAACAATCCTTTGATTGTATTTGTCGTATAAAATGAATTTTACACAGTACATACTTAATCAATAACTCAAAACAACTATATTTAAACGTTAAAAAAATGGAATTTAAAAGATTTAACTCGATTGAGAATTCATATCAGTCGGAATTTATAAAGTCAATCCATGAGCATGGATTTGGTGATCACGAATATATCGTTCAAGAGAAAGTTCATGGAGCTAATTTTAGTTTCATAACCAATGGCAAGGAAGTCATTACAGCAAAAAGAACAGATTTAATTGAAGCGGATGAAGATTTTTTTAATTCAAAAGCAGTTTTAAAGAAATATGAATCTCGTATAAAAACATTATTTGAGCATTTGTCAAAAACTAGAAATCTGGAAACACTCACCGTTTTTGGTGAAATATTTGGTGGTGGATATCCACACAAAGACGTTCCGAAAAATGAAAATGCAGTTTTAGTACAACACGGCATTTATTACCATCCAGAAAATGAATTTTTCGCATTTGATATCTTAATTGATCATAACGAATATCTAGATAATCAATCTGTAAATGAATTATTCGAACAATTCGATTTTATATATGCTAAAACTCTTTTTAAAGGAAGTTTAAACAGCTGTTTAGCGCATTCAAGTAGCTTTAAAACCACTCTTCCTGCGGAATTTGGACTTCCAGAAATTGAAGGTAATATTTGCGAAGGGATTGTAATTCGACCTCTAGCACCGCTTTTCTTTGGTGGCGGTTCAAGAGTAATCATTAAAAACAAAAACGAGGAGTGGGCCGAGAATAATAACTTTATTGATCCGGAAATTCTAAAGACTTTTATACGTAGCGATGATAGCTTGAGCGAAGAGGCAGAAGAACTTTGTGAAGAAGTGTATAAATACATTTCTAAAAATCGCTTAGTTAATGTTTTGAGTAAAATAGGAACAGTTAATCCCAAAAAAGATCTTGGAAAAATCTTAGGGATGTTTAATAAAGATATTTTAGCTGACTTCTTAAAAGAGTTTAAAACAGAATATGATGCTTTAGAAAAATTCGAAAGTAAAGCCATTAATAAATTTGTGAGTAAACATGCTAGTCAAATTGTGGCTGAGCATTTTGAAGAGTGAAAAAGTTTTGTGTGAGGGAGAGCGGGTATAAGAATAGTATGAAGTGAATTAGAGTGGCTGTATGAAAATTGAAAGTAATTTTAAAAAAAAGACACTATGGGTCATAGAGCAAATCTCATCTTACTTGAAAATAACAATCCTAGGATATATTACTCTCATTGGGATGGAAATTATATTCCAATAATACTTTATCAAGGCTTAGAGTTTTGTGAAAAGTACTTTGTGGGATTTGATGAACATGGTTGGCTTATGGATAATGCCTGGTCAGAAGGAGGTATTTTAATTGATAAAGACAATAAAAATATTTTATTTTTCAGTGTTGAGTTTTTAGAAACTATAGCTTTACAAAACGCCTATATCAACTATTTGAAGAAAAGTATTTGGATGGGATGGAATATTGTTTGGGCGTCTAAGGGTAATGTAGATTTTGCTGAATATCTGGACTTAATGGAAGGATATATTCTTGCAGATGGTTGTGCTCCCGATTATTATAAAATGGAGGATTGGAATTCACTTATTGAAGTAATAGATGATGATACTTTTAAGTCTTTAGTGACTATAATTCACAATAAAACAATTATTGACTATGTTTTGGTTGGATATTGGACGGAAATAAATTTCTGTATTGCTGAAGGTGAGCAATTGAAGGAAATAATTCCTGATATTTATAAAATTTCTAACGCGAATCAAATTAAAGAAATTGAAATAGTAGATGTTTTATTAATTGATTACGATACAAAACAAATTTATGCTTGCTGGAGTGATGAGGTTGATGATAGACATATTGATGCGATTATCGAAATTTGGGAAGGTTGGACTGCTAAAAGACAAACCAAAGGAGTTTCATTTAATTTTGAATATACAAAGAGAGAAAAAGCATATACCAAAATTACAGAAAAGGAGTTTATAAAACATCTCAATGGGATCAAATTGTTAGAATCTAGATTAAAACTAACGTAGATACGGGTTGTTTAACTTGTTAGTGTAACTCGAACTTGGGAAAAATAGGGATTTCTAATCCCACCCTTCAAGGACCTCAGGGTTAATCTTATAATTCGAGGGCTGAGGCTCTCGAAGCCCGTATCTTAGAATCATAAATAAGACTTATTACTCAAAATGCCTATACATCCCCCACCCCTGAAGCTTAAAATATAATTAGTAATATAAACGCCAATGAATTTAAATATTCTAATATTAAACATTTCAACACAATATTGTCTCTTAAAAAACAATCAAGCTTTCGGTAATTTCATTAAAAACTCTAATCCGCCGTCAACTCTGTTTTTGACCGTTATGAATCCTTTATGTAGTGAAAGTGCATTTTTTACAATTGACAATCCTAATCCTGAACCACCGGAATCTCGTCCTCGACCTTCATTGATGCGATAAAAACGCTCAAAAAGTCGATTCAAGTGTTGTTCATCTTGGATACCAACACCATTATCTGCATATTGAATGTAGTAGAATTGCTTGTCCTCATTAAAAAGATGGATAGAAATGGATACGTGATTTCCAGCATAACTTATGACATTATCAGTGAGGTTTCTAAATATGGAATACAGCAAATTTCGATTTGATTTAATCATTACCGTTGACGGTAAATCCCAATGGATAGTGATGTTTTTTTCGTCCATAGCAATCATCAAGTCATTTCTAAGATCTTCTAAAAGCCGTGGTAGATTCACCGGCTCAAATGAAAAGGAGTTCGGCGCTTCTTCAATTTTAGTGATTAATCCCATGTCCTGAATAAGGTCAGATAAGGAAAGTACTTGATTAAATGCTTTCATTAAAAATTGACGCTCTTTTTCAGGGGGTAGGTTTTGTTCTAAAACAGTTTCTAAATAACCACGAATACTCGTAACAGGGGTTCTCAATTCATGGGCAATATTGCCTGTCATTTCTTGTTTTAAAATTTGTGTTTTCTTTTGCTTCGTGATGTCATTGAGTATAACTTCAAAACTTTCATCTTCGAAAATATTGACCCTTAAGGAAAAATGCTTACTGTGTTTTTCAATTTGAGTTTCGAAAAAATCCTCATGTGTTGATTGGGATAAAAACTCATGAACCTGATTAAAAACAGCATCTTTAAAGATAACGGATGGTTCACTTTTCGCATGATCCACTAATATATTCAGGTACTGAATGAAAAGTCCATTATAAAATTGAACCTGCTTGTTTTTTGAAAAGAAACATATCCCTTCTTCAGAGCTTTGAACGTGTTGTAGCAATTTTTCACGCTCTTGAGTCATTTTGATTTTATTGATTTTTAATTGCTTATAATTATCAATAATTTTCTCGCTGATTTCTCCTAATTCGTCTTGTGGGAATTTCGTGTGGACAGCCGTAATTTTATCATCTGAAGACACGACAAAATCTCTTAACTGTTTAATGGTATTTCCAAATCTTGTAGCTATCAGATTGATTAAAATGAGCATGCCTAAAAACAATGCAATAATGTAATATAAAAAGAGATTATCCGACTTGATAAATTGTTGTACTTTTATATTGTAAGGTAAGGCTACTCGGATGAAATAATGGTCAAACTGTTTGACATAATAAAGGTATTCCACATGGTTAGAAGATGAGGTTCTGAGGTTTGAACCCTTTCCTTTCGACTTTGCCTCAAGCACTTCTGGACGTTGTGCATGATTCTCAAGAGCTGATAAATCATGAATGGCATTATCAAAATGTACCTGACCGTCTTCATCTATTAAAGTCAATCGGAGGTCTTCAGGTAACAAAGTTAGTAAACTATCTAAGTGCTGATTTTTCTGTAAAGCAACATGAGTGATATCGGTATAAGCATCAAGTTTTTCTTCTAAAGCTTCAGTTCGGAATTTCCGTTCTTGAGATTGTGCAAAAACAATGATTCCGATGGTAAACAATGAAAAAATAACAAAAAAGTATAAAAATAACTTCTGTTTGTAACTTAAACTCATATGGCTATAGTTTTGTGGCATCAAATCGATAACCATAACCTGGACGGTTGGTAATGATTTCTCTATAATCTCCTAATTTCTTTCTTAATCTTGTAATATGCACGTCAACAGTTCGTTCAGTAATATAAATAGTGTCACCCCAAACTGTTTCTATAATACGATCTCGAGAAAAAACACGATTAGGGTTTTGAGCTAACAAAGATAAAATCTCAAATTCTGTTTTGGTTAAGGCTATTTTTTCTGATTCAATTTGGACTTCTTTTAAATCAAAGTCTATCATTAAATCTCCTATATGCAAATATTGGTTGGTGTCGGGAAAATTTTTCCCTGACCTTTTGGTATGTGCTTTAACTCTCGCGATGACTTCTTTGATTGAAAAAGGTTTTGAGATATAATCATCACCTCCTACTGAGAACCCTGTCAACATATCGTTTTCAGTGTCCTTAGCTGTTAAAAATATAATAGGGGTGTGATTTTGCTCTTTTCTTAATTGTTCTGCCATTTTGTATCCCGACATTCCTCCCATCATGACATCTAATAAAATCAAGGCATGGTTTTCTTGCAATAGTTTTAATCCTTCCTCTGCAGAATGTGCACACGTTACATCATAGCCTTCATTAGCCAGATTGAATTCTAAAATTTCACAGATATCTTTGTCGTCTTCAACAATTAATATTTTCATCTTGTTTAGTTTGTCGTATCTTTTATATCCTTGTGTTTTAAAACAACGGCATCCATATAGAAAACGATTTCTTCTACAATATTAGTACATTGATCTCCCGTTCTTTCTAATTTTCTAAGGACTAATAACATATCTAAACCGCATCGAATTTGATCAGGGTGTTGTTCTAAATACTTGGTTAAAGTAGTGAATGCATTTTTGTAAAGAAAATCAACTTCTTTATCTCTTGAAATAATACGTTTGGACATTTTTGTATTTCCAGACTCTAAGGTCACAAAACTATCTGATAACATCCCTATTACGATGTGATAAATTTCTTCTAATGCTAAATCTTCAAGCAATTGTGGATTGACCTCTTTACATGTACCATCCATCACTTGATGGGCTATACTTAAAGCATAGTCTCCAACTCTTTCTAAACTACTGCTGATTTTTATAAGAGATAAAGCTAGTCTTAGGTCTATGGCAACAGGGCTAAATAAAGCGATGTAGTTTTCAGTATGATGATCTAATTTCAACTCTCTTGCATTGACTTTATGTTCTTGTTCAATAATTTCCTGTGCTAATTTTAAGTCATTATAGAATAGAGCTTGTTGTGATTTTTGAAGTTGTGATAAGACTAATTTCCACATTTTAGTGATGTCTTTTTTTAATTTTTCTAATTCTTTTTCTGTATGATTCATGATGTTTTTGTTTTACGGTATCGTGTATTTAAGATTATCCAAATCGACCTGTGATATAATTTTGTGTTTGTTCTTTTTCAGGATTAAGAAACATCTTTTTGGTATCGCTGAATTCTATTAATTCTCCCAACATGAAGAATCCTGTTTTATCACTTATTCTTGAAGCTTGTTGCATGTTGTGCGTAACAATGGCGATGGTATAATCCTTTTTTAAACTATGGATTAATTCCTCAATTTTCGCTGTTGCGGTAGGATCTAAAGCAGAGGTTGGTTCGTCCATCATCAATATAGAAGGCGAAACGGCTAATGCTCTTGCAATACAGAGTCTTTGTTGTTGACCTCCTGAAAGCGCTAAAGCAGATTGTTTAAGTTTATCTTTTACTTCATCCCAAAGTGCGGCGGCGATCAATGATTCCTCCACTTTTTGCGCAATGAATTTTTGGTCACCCATTCCGTTGACTCTCAATCCATAAGCGACATTTTCAAAAATAGATTTTGGAAATGGATTGGGTTTTTGAAATACCATACCCACTTTTCTACGCAAATCATCAATATTGTAGGATTTGTCGTAAATATCCTTTCCTTCAATAAGGCAAGTACCTGTCATTTTAGTGTTTGCTATCAAATCATTCATACGATTAAACAATCGTAAAAATGTTGATTTTCCACAACCTGAAGGTCCGATAAAAGCTGTAATGCTATGGGCTTCCATTTTCATACTAATGTTTTTTATAGCATGAAAATCGCCGTAGTAAAAATTGATATCTTTCGTTTCTATCATATTAATTGGACTTTAATTTTTTTGAGAAATAGCTTCTTAATAAAGTGGCTAATAAGTTCATTAGTAAAACTATAGCTATCAATATCAAAGCTGTTCCATAAGCTATTGGACGTGATGATTCGATATCTGTACCGCTTGTCGCTACAACATAAAGGTGATAGGGTAATGCCATCACTTGATCGAAAATGCTATCAGGAAGTTTAGGGAGGAAGTATGCCGCAACTGTAAATAAAATAGGTGCTGTTTCACCCGAAACTCTTCCTATGGACAGAATTAATCCTGTAATAATATTGGGAAATGCCATAGGTAATACCACTTTTCGTATGGTTTGTAACTTGGTCGCTCCCAAGGCTAAACTTGCCGTTCTCATGGTTTTAGGAATAGCGTTTAAGGCTTCCTCTGTGGTTCGAATAACTAAAGGTAAAATTAACAACCCCAAAGTCAATGAACCTGCTATAATCGAATCGCCGAAATCTAAAGTATTGACAAATAAAGCCATGCCAAACAATCCAAACACTATAGAGGGAATACTTGCTAAATTATTGGTCATGATTCTAATCAATTGAACTATCCATCCTCTTCCTGCATATTCACTGGTATAAATCGCTGACATAACACCTAATGGAAAAGCAAAGATGATGCTACCAATGACTAAATAAACAGTTCCAACGATTGCAGGAAAAACGCCACCTGAAGTCATTCCCTCTGTTGGACCTGTAGTTAAAAACTCCCAACTGATGACGCTAAATCCGTTATAGATGATAAAGCCTAATATCCATATCAATATGCCCACTACTAAGAATCCAAGTATTCTAAATATTAAAAAGGCTAAGTTTTGACTGATTTTTTTATTCATTTTATAATCCTTTATGAGCTTTGTTTTTTGAAATGACTTCTGCAGTAATGCTGATGATTAAGGTGATGAAAAAGAGAATACAGCCTAATAAAAATAAGGCTTGATAATGGGCACCACCCGCCGGAGCTTCTCCAAGTTCTGCTGCGATAGAAGCTGGAATAGTTCGCACTGATTCAAATAATGACGTTGGCATTATGGCTGCATTTCCCGTTACCATTAAGACTGCCATGGTTTCTCCAATAGCCCGTCCTATTCCTAAGATAATTGCTGTGGAGATGCCGGGTAAAGCATAAGGGATAATCACTTTATATATGGTTTGCCAATGAGATGCGCCGAGTGCTACACTTGCTTCTCTCATAGAGCGAGGTGTGTTTTGCATAGCATCTTCAGCAACAGTGATTATAGTAGGGAGGGCCATGATAGCTAAAATGACACTTCCTGCTAATGCAGTTTCGCCCACCGGCAACCCAAAAACTTTTTGAATCAAAGGTACAAGTATTACTAATCCAAAAAAACCATATACTACAGAGGGAATGCCCGCTAATAATTCAATAGTGGGTTTCATAATATTCCGTACACGATCACTTGCTAACTCAGATAAATATATCGCGACCCCTAAGCCTAAAGGCAATGCGATAATAATGGCAAATAAACTCACCAATAGTGTTCCTAAAACTAAAGGTAATACGCCTAATAATGGTGCAGGCGTTGCTGTTGGCATCCATTCCTTGCCTCCAAAAAAATCTGCGAAACTTATGGTTGCTGTGGTTAAGGTTTTTACACCTCCTTCGTTTGAAGGAGCGTATTTTTCAGGGAGATAAGCGATGATCGTGCGATCTTCACGGATGACCTCAGCTAATTTTTGTGGTAACAATTCATAATCCTCACCAAATTCTGATTCAGCATACATGTTGAAAATTTCATCAAATCTGAAAATCCTAATCTCGTCATCTATCCCATTTAATTCACTCCATAATGTAATTTCCGAATCGAATATTTGTTTGATTTCATTGACAGAAAGCTCCTCAATAGGATTGTCAGTATGAACAACTAATTGGTAACCCTCTTCAACAGAGGGGGCATTGAATAATCCCAATCCTTCTTTAAAAAGAAAAATAACTATCAACAGGATAACGATGCTCGTAAGAGCACCGCTAACTGTGAATATTGACTCTATGAATCGTTCTTTTATATTCTTGAATCGCTTCATGTTGTTTATTTAGCTTTAATAAATCCTACTTCAGATACGATTTTTTGACCTGATGGAGATAATACAAAGTCAATGAATGGTTTTACTTTCGCTTCTGATTTCAATACGTAGTAGTAATATAAAGGACGAACTATTGGATATGATTTGTTTTGAGCATTAGCAACAGAAGGTTTCACATAAGTCTTTCCTTTGTCGTAAGAAACGTGTATGGGTTTTACATTTTTATTCAAGTAGGCTAATCCCACATAACCTATGGCACCTTTAGTTTGGCTAATGGATTGAATAATAGAACCTGTCGCAGGCATACTCATGATTCCATTCATGTAGTTTTTATTATTTAATACACTTTCTCTAAAAAACTCGTAAGTACCTGATGAAGTTTCTCTTGAATAAGGAACGATTTTCAGGTCTGCGCCGCCTACTTGTTTCCAATTAGTAATTTTACCTGTGAAGATATCTTCTAATTGTTCTCTTGTTAGGTTCGTTACTTTGTTAGAAGGATGTACTACAATCGCTAAGGCATCATAGGCAATTATGACTTCTTTAAAATGTCTGCCTTGTTCTTCAAGTTTTTGTCTTTCTAAGAATTTAATTTTTCTTGAAGCTTGTGCAATGTCTGTTGTTCCAGCCAAGAGTGAGGACAAACCTACACCACTTCCTCCACCTGTTACTGTTACAGAAGCTTTTGGATTTTTCTTCATGTAATTTTCCGCTTCTTGTTGTGAAAGTGGTAAAACCGTATCAGATCCTTTAATGCTTTGTGCGTTGATCGTGTTTAATCCTAAGCCAGCTATCAGGGCTATTAAAATTGATTTTTTCATTTTTTTCATTTTTTGTGTTTTTGATTTTATTTATAGTTTGATGAAGCAAAACTACTCAGTGGTTATTTCGAAGTGTTTACGGTGTAGTTACGATTCGGTTAACTTTTAAAATTTATACTGTAATCGAAGTGTAAAGGTGTTGTCCTTCCTATCTGTTTCATAACCTGTGAGGTTTTGAGAAGTTTCGTTTTTTACGAATTCATAGTAAGCTTGTAAGCGTATGTTTTTATTAGCGTGCCAAAGCATTCCTAATCCCAAGGTGTTATAAGAGATGTCACCTTTATTAGTGTTGTTCAAACCTATAGCGTCGCCAGATATTTTTGTATTCGGGTTATACCAGTCGTATTTCATAACGGCTGACAAGTTACTTTTTCCTAAATCTTGGATTAATATGGCATATCCTCCATCAAAGTTTCTCACATAAGTATCTTTGTCTGAAAGAGTTGAAGCATTTGGGCTTTTGCTATTTCCATTTACGCCAGGTTGTGTTCCAAATAAGTATTCGCCACGTAATTGTGTTTTTCCTGCTGCTGTATTTAAGGTAAACTGTGCATCAATACCAACATATTCACGTTTTGAAAATGCCCCTTTGTTTGATGCCTCGCTATGAAGTTCAAAAGCATTTTGATTGAAAGTGAAGACATTTTCTGTTCCTTGATAAACACTTCCGTGATAATAAGAAACACCTAAGCCCCATGTTGCATTTTTGCCTATTTGATCACTTGCAGATAAATGACCTATAAAATCCTTTTTACTATCAGTATCCCGTTTGATCCCATTTCCAGAGAATAATCCTGCTTCTAATTTTAAGAAATGTAAGGGAGATGTTTTAGCTGTTTGTAAAGTTAATGCCGCACCTACATCACGCTCGTCGGGAAATAAAGTTTGAAATAAAGTTGAACGCTCAGGAGATTCACGACGAGAGGATGAATAACTGATTTCATTCCCAAAAGTACGATCGAAAATTCCTGCTTTCAAACTACTTCTTCCTGTCCAAGGGTCTTTGATTTGTAAATAGGCGTCTTTGAAACCAATCCCTTTTTCTGTAAGGTCTAATTGAAATACACCCGAGGCAATCCCTTGACTGTACGCAAATTTGATACGTCCTCGACGAACACCAATACGATTAAATGCTTGATCGGGATGTTCATTACCTGAGCCAACTTTTAAAGAGGCATCTTCTTCACCCCACTGATATTGAGTCTGAATATATCCAGAAACTTTAAGGTTTTTTAATTTTGATAATGTGTTAGTGTTGTCTTGGACTTTTTCTTCTAATTGTTGAAGTGAAGTTGTTTCAGTTTGCACTTGTGCAAATACGGCTGCGCTTGATAATAATACAGCTGATAAGAGTGTGGTTTTTTTCATGTTTGTTTTTAAATAGATTAATGAGGTAATCATTTCAAGGCAAAAGTAGTAGCTTGATGTTGCCTTTTGACTGCGTAGTTGTTACGAAACGATTAAGATTTGTAAACCATCAAAAATCTATAAAACATAGGGCACTTAGCTACTTGAACTAAGTGATGATATAGGTATAAAGAGTAGTTTTGGGACATTGTAGTAGCAGTGATTTAGCTGTCCCACTGCTGAGGAGTGTGTTTTATTTTTTCCATTAATCCGTTAAAATCAAGAAGTAAGTTATATGCAGCATCTTCACTCAATACGCCACGCTTGAGATCTTGTGGTATTTTCTTTCATCAGCAGCATGACCTATTCTCCAATCTGACTCATAGTACTGAATGAGTGTTTTAAATTTATAGCATTTAATGTTTTGATTTTATATTTCACTTGTAACTCCTTGATATAATTTACTATTATCAAGGAATGACGAAATTCATCCAAAAATCAAAAATAATCTCATGAATATTGCTGCTTAGCTTATTATCTTACCCTACCCTCCTTTTCAATTAAAAAACTGACCTAAATTGATTATCTTGGCTGCAAAAAGTTCAGATCGATATAGATTGAATAAAGAAGATTGGAATGACTAAAGAACACCAAATAGAAGAACAACTCATCGAGCAACTCAAAGAGTTAAAATATACGCATCGACCAGACATTATTGATAGAAAAACACTTGAACAAAATTTCAAAGCTAAGTTTGAAGCGCTGAATCGCGTGAGATTATCGGATAGTGAGTTTTTGCGTTTACGTGAAGAGATTATTGAGCCTGATGTTTTTGCTGCTTCTAAACTTTTGCGCGAAAGACAGTATTTTCAAAGAGAAGATGGCACTCCCCTTCACTACACTTTAGTCAACATCAAAGATTGGTGTAAAAACGATTTTGAAATCGTCAGTCAATTAAAAATCAATACCGAAAATAGCAATCAGCGATATGATGTGATACTGTTGATTAATGGGTTGCCAGTGGTGCAAATCGAATTGAAAAAGCTAGATATTTCGCCACGAAAAGCAATGCAGCAAATTGTAGATTACAAAAACGAACCTGGAAATGGTTATGGCAATTCGTTGATGTGTTTTATGCAGTTGTTCATTGTAAGTAATCGCAGTAATACGATTTATTTTGCCAATAATAAAAAACAACATTTTCAATTCAATGCAGATGAGCAATTTTTGCCCATCTACCAGCTTGCGGATAAAGAGAATAAAAAAATCACGCATCTAACCGACTTTACAGATGAATTTCTTGCTAAATGTACTTTGGGTGAAATGATCAGTAAGTATATGGTATTGGTAGAAACCGAGCAGAAAATGCTGGTGATGCGGCTGTATCAAATCTATGCAGTAAAAGCTATTATAGCCTGCATTCAAGAAAATCGCGGAAACGGTTATATCTGGCATACCACAGGAAGTGGTAAGACTTTGACGTCTTTTAAAGCGGCTACTTTGCTTAAAGACAATCCGGATATTGAGAAGTGTTTATTTGTTGTAGATCGGAAAGACCTTGATCGACAAACTCGTGAAGAATTCAACAAATTTCAAGAAGGTAGTGTAGAAGAAAATACCAATACCGAAACTTTAGTCAGGCGATTGCTTTCTACAGCCTATGCCGATAAAGTGATTGTAACGACCATTCAAAAATTAGGTTTGGCTTTAGACGGAACTCATAGTCGCAATTATAAAGAACGCTTAGAACCGTTGAGCGATAAACGGATGGTATTCATATTTGATGAGTGCCACCGTTCGCAATTTGGTGATAATCATAAAGCGATTAAAGAGTTTTTCCCAAATGCACAATTATTTGGTTTTACAGGAACGCCAATTTTTGAGGAAAATGCAACTTACAGGATTCGTGAAGACCAATACGAAACCTATAAAACCACAGAGACAATTTTTGAAAAGCAATTGCACGCCTACACAATTACGCATGCTATTGACGATAGAAACGTTCTAAAATTCCATATAGATTATTACAAAGCTCGCACTGAGCCAGCTGAAGGCGGGAAAAATGAACAAAACACTAAGCCTGGAGAAGCTATTGCACAACAAGCCGTTGTAGAAAGGATAATTGAAAAACATTATACCGCTACGAATCAACGAAAATTCAATGCAATTTTAGCTACAGCTTCTATCAATAATGCTATTGAATATTATAGACTTTTTAAAAATATTCAGGAGCAAAAACTTGCCTTGAACCAAGTCGAAAGGGAGAATGAGGATTATGTATCTCTTAATATTGCTTGCGTGTTTTCGCCACCTGCCGAAGGGAATAAAGACGTGTTTTTCTCCATCTTCTTGAGTCTTGCTCTTAGATCTAGAAATTTCGGATTTAAATAAATGATAATAATCAATGTAGTTATTTCAAAATGAAACTGTATTGAAATAGTTTTGCGTTATCATTATAGTACTAAATGTGAAGATTTATTTGACAAGATTAACATGTATTAAGTTTATTCAAGAGTATAA
>SMER01000134.1_pt1 | contig 15676 bp, 15 predicted proteins | sample 2456411 | NCBI WGS metagenome assembly SMER01 (sample SAMN10132597, study PRJNA489261) | soil metagenome | isolation source: day1 antibiotic-silt loam soil ammended with raw manure from dairy cow... | place: USA | collected 2015-05-01 | reverse complement strand
ATATCTGCTTCTCTTTTAGAGCATGAGCCAGTGCTTTCTCGTCCACCATATTACCACGAGCTGTGTTGATGAAAACAGCAGTGCTTTTCATCATCTCCAACTCTTTTTTGCCAATCATCCTGTATGTTTCTGGAGTAGAAGGTGCATTGAGCGAAATATAGTCAGATTCACTCAAAAGTTTGTCTAGTGATACATAGCGAGCATTGTTTGTGATAAACAATGGACATTCCCGAAGCCACAGCTCTGCGAGCCAATGCTTGACCAATGCGTCCCATGCCTATAATGCCCAATGATTTACCATATATCGGCACACCTGCTTCAGCATACAGCCCCCAACTAATCCCTTCGGGTGTTCTAATTTTTCTGTCGTAATAGGCCACTTTTCTACCTGCTGCCAAAAGCAATGCAAATGCAAACTCTGCAGTAGGCTCTGTCACAGAATGGGGGATATTGGTAACGGTGATGCCTTTTTCCTTTGCATATTCCACATCTATATTGTTATAGCCAACGCCAAAATTGGAAATTAATTTCAATCGGGTGCCTTTGTCCATTATCTCTTTATCGGTGTAGAAGGTGAAATTGGGAACTAACACATCAAAATCTGCTATCATCTCCAGCACTTCTTCACGACTGAAATTAGATTTCTCAGGGAGCACATATTCTACTTTCCCGTCTAGCTCTTTGGCTATTTCAGGGTTGAGTTTGTAGGTAATAAGAACTTTCTTCATTGTATTATAGTATTTTTTTTCTTGAATGAGAGTGTTTGTTTTCCACTATTGTAGTGGTACATTACTTAAACGAGTAGCAAACATAATAGTTTTTTGCTTTGGGTGCTAATAATAATCAATTACGAATTACAAATGATCCCTCTGAGCTTGTCTAAGGTCTTCAATTATTTGACAATTGACAATTGGCAAGTAATCTCAAACTTACTGTCATTCGAACACGTAGTGAGGAATCTGTGAAACTATTCTGCTATATATAAACAGATATTTCACTAAGTTCAATATGACAGATATCATTGAATAGATGCTTCATCGCTACCGGATTATTATAAATTGGCGCCAGCAGTTGATCCATTATTTCCTTCTTATATTTTTTACAACATTTTTACCGCTGTGAAAATGTAGAAATGCAATAAAAATTGCAAACACTATGGGGGAGAGCTCAAAACATCGATGTGGGTTGCATTAAAAGAAGATTTTTCATCATTTAACAGCTCTAAATGGTTACTTTCTCCCATTATTGCGTGGTTATTGCTCCCAAAATCAGTCGTCCTAGCTGTTAATCTCATTTGTCCGTTAATTTTTGCATTCATGGTACTTGTTTTGTTAATTATTGAGCTCTTTATGGGGTTCTCCTATCCGCAAAATCTCGTTCATTTCTCTTTTTTACATGGGCTCCACCGTGGATATGAATTTCATGCCATGTTCACCAAATCCACGGTGGATGCAATGTTTTACATAAAAAGAGGTTCAATTATTCTTTCTTCTAATTGCGCTACAAAGATAAGTATAAAAGAAATACGAATGACAAAATTGAATAATACTCGTTTTTATTTTCACATTAAAACATAATATTCACACCCAGTTCGTGTCCATTTTCTTTTGTAAGTGTGTTCCACAAATACTTGTAGTGCAGTCCTCTGTTTTTGTAATAAACACCTGCACCAAGCCCTGCAATATTGAAACTATTGTAAGAAGCAGTGCTAAAAAAGGTCCAATTTTGCTTTGTGAAAACTTTTTTTTCGATGGGATTATAAGTAAATGAAAGTGTTGTTAGTTTATTGTACTGAAGGGTAGGGGTGATGTCCAAACATCCATGCTGATAGTCGAACAGCGTGAGTGAATAGGTAATCAACGCAATGTAATCTTGGATAATTTTGACGGTAATCTCTGTTTGGTGTTGTTGATAAAAATAGTTTTAATACAAACTCACTGTTAATTGCTTTTTTCTTATTTCGAACAGCCAACCACTCGTCCACCAATTCTTGATTGAATCCATAGTCAAGCATCGATTTTCTAAAATTAAACACACTCTTGGTATTTGTATTAGTATTATTCTTTCCTTTTCTTTCCTTTCCTTTCCTTTCCTTTGCATTAGGGGTGCTATGGCTTTCGCATCTCTTTTTCGATGACCTGACTTTATCTCCCCACCTCTTCATGGCTGACTGAAATGCTTTCAAGCTTTTTTCATTTCGCTTGTCTAACCTTCTTTATACCGATAAACTACCAAATGTGTCCTACTCAACATCAAAAAGACGAAGTCATTTATAATGGACTTTATCATATCGCTACATGATTGAAAAATCAAAAGCAATGCAATCGCAATCTCATGGCAATGCGTTCGCATTCTGTAATAATTCATCAATCATTGGGCACTAGTTTAATCATAGCCCACTAGAAGCCCTGCCTTCTAAAGATTTAAAGCTATGTTGAAGAGTTTCTTTGAACGAAAGTCTCACTTCTTTTTTTGGGAGTGAGGCTTTTTTTGGTGGGGAGGGTCAATATCACTATCATTCTTACCATTGGAAAAAATCTGTATGAAGAGTATGTGAAATTCACTGTCTTTCAGAGATATAAGCCAATTTTTCATTGGGCAAAAAGAAGAAAATGACATAGAAGTTAGATACTTTGTGAGGCCCGAAGGGCTGATATATTATAGCCCAGGCTATAGGTCTGGGTAATAGTTTGATAGAAGCAAGAGTAGCTGGAAGCCTGACATAAGAATAAAAGTGATAAATCTATTAATCAGCCAGTTGTAAAAACATGTCATTGGTAACGTAGTGAAGAATCTGTTTAAAGAGGAAGCATTGTAGGGACAAGTCTTGACTTATCCTTGATGAAACTATTTGTGCATTTGTAAGTACATGAAAAAATAAGTATCTATATTTGATTGATTATGAGAATTTAAAGCCCAAATAAATGCAATAACAACCAAATCAAAGAGCTTTTCGATTCTTTCTATATCTTTGTTATTTAACAGAACACCGTTGACAATTCTAAGGTTCTTAGCCGTGTCAGAAAATCGTTGACAAAAACCTATTAAAATCTATCATTTAATTTCATTGGCAGGCAATCTTTGATACCTGCGATATGTAAGAACAACAAATAGTTACCCCTCACCGCTAAATATTCAATCAAATCATTCACTAAACTGCCACGGAATAGCTATCTTGCTTTTTGAAATGAAACAACCAATATGTTAGAAAGCGAATTTTTTTAAAACACCCTAATAACTATGTCAATACTAAAACCTTACCCGCAATTGTCGGAAGAACAAAAGGAGCTTATCATTTTTTGCACAGATACAAAAGAACACATTTTTCTGGAAGGTCCGCCATGGAGTGGCAAAGCTCTGACTTGTTTGTATAGCATGCGCAACGTGGTAGAGGCCAATGGCGACTGCTCGCTTTTTATGGTGTCTAACAATGCTATGTATGGCTATATAAGCACAGCTTTAAAAGAGTTGGAGGTGAGAGAGCAGGCCAAAATTGAGAACAAGGATAAGTTTTTTTGGAAAATGGCTGGCGATTTTAGAATAAGTATTGATGTGAACTCCGATTATAGAGACAACTACGATAGCATACTGACAAACTTGCTTGACGAGGAGATTGAGAAGAAGTATTGCTTGACTGTAGTGAGTGAGGTACAAGACTATTTAGAAAAAGAGTGGGAATTGATAAAGCGCATGTCAGAACGAATTGTTTGTTATGGCGATTTCAGACAGGCTCTGTATGACAACAAAGTTGTGCGGGAGACTATAATTAGTGATTGTATTCATAGAGAGCTCGATTATGATTACAAAGGTCTTGTTTCGAATAAACTGATGAGGGTGAGGGACTATTTTTTTAATGATAGTGTAGATGGAAAGGCCAAAAAAGATTGTTGTGAAATGGAGCCGCTTGCAAATGATGTGAAATATAGTGCTGTTGATATTAACTATGGCGATGAGTTGAAGGCTATAGCTGAGAGAATAAAAGCATTGGAGGGGGAAGATAGTAGAGTAGCGATAATATGTCCGAATAACAATAGATTTGCCGAGCTCTCTTATTATCTGAAAATCAAGGGTGTGAAACACAATTACTATGAGATAAATGGCGATTTAAGAAATCACGACTTCAATTCGACTACGCCTTTGTTTATCTCTATTTTCAATGCGGAGGGTTTACAATTTGATAATGTGATTCTCTTTGGCTTTGACGAATCGAATTATATAATAGAGATGAAACGCAAAGAGGACAGATTGAAAATTATTCTGTATGTGGGCATGACGCGTGCACGCAACACTACTTACATCATTAGGAGCGAAGATACTGTGACTGAATTAAAAGAGTTTAATTGTTTAGACCATTGATGTATTGTGATTATATTGATTTCGATGACTAACGGGACCACTGATGTTTTTAATATTCACAGATGAATAGTTTTATCGCTTTATTCTTATGTCAGGCTTGCAGTCTTCTCTTGTTATTATCAGGCTACCACCCATAGCCTGGACTGGAATATGCCAGCCCTGCAGGTCTTAAAACAAAATAAATTACCTGTCATGTTGAATATAGTGAAGTATCTGTTCAAAATATGCAGAATAGTCAAACAGATTCCACACTTTTTGTCGGAATGAAAAGGTTATTCAATTGTAACAAGTATTTGAATCATTGTCAATCGTCCATTTTTTATCTCCCTTCGATAGGCTCAAGGATAGCACACTATTTCAACATTCTAAATCGTCCTCAATCAGCACCATACTGCACTAAATTCTTAATTCTTAACTCTTAATTCCAACTTATTTTTTAAACACATTCAACGACACTTTGAACCCCACTTCATGAAACTTAAGTTTGTGAAACGATCCAAATACAGCAGCGTTGAGAAAATTATTGCCAATGCCATAACCAAACTCGGCATACGAACGGATGTAGGGATTGTAGAGATGGCTCATGTAGAGTCTTTCGGTTACTACCCCTTTTGCTAGTACAGGTACGAGGTTGAGTATAAGAAAGGGAGACTCATACATGAAATGATTTTGAATGTAAGTGTCGGAGGCGTTGTAAAATTGCCTGTCGAGCAGATTGAAAACACCTCCAATCCCATCGTCCCATGTGTCGGGGAAATTTCGCTTGGCAAAATACTCAAAATCGGTAAAATATTCTGACTTCTGATTGCTGAAGAACCCCATTCCAATGTGGTATTGAAATGATTTCATGAGGTCGAGTTGTATGTTCTGACTGATGTCGAATTCAAATCTATTGTATTCAGATGCACTTCCCAACACTCCTTTGAGTCCTTTAGAAAACTCTACTTTCATAGTAGGAAAGCGAGAGCGAACGTATATTTTTTGTCTTCGTTCGAAACGGTAATATTGTTCGGGAGTCCAAGTGAGGGTGAGGACAGGAGCGAATGTCTTGCGGCGTTTAAACAATTTGGTGATTCCCTCGGTGCCATTGCCATTGGGTGGTGTATTGTCCATAGATATGGAGGATATTATAGCCGATTCGTCCACTTTATTATCTGTGGCATCACGTATGTGATAATCGAGCCCTGTACCAATGGAGAATCCGTTTGCAACCTCCACAGTGTTGTATATGCGCAGGTAATAATTTTTGTAGTAATCGAAGGCAAGATCTTTTATATTGAGACCATTGTTTACAAGACTGTCTTGAATCTCTTGGAGGAAGATAGAGCTATAGGTTTTGTTGTCATTGCCTACAGAGATGGAAAGCCTTCCAAGATGGGTGGGATTGTAGTTCCAGGCAGCAGATATGTCGGTAAACAACTCTTTGCGTTTGAACATGTAGCCCACAAAGGCATTGAACTCTAGGCTCGATTGTCTTTTGAGTTCATAGTTTACTTTTACTTCCTGCCCATAGGTCAATCCATCGAAAGATGAGTAACCGAATAATGCAGGGTTGAAAATGCCTCCGTATGTGATGCTTGTAGCTTTGTATTTGTAGCGGGAGTCCATCACCATCGTTTTTGCCCACTCCATGGTGTTGTTCTTATTATCGTCAAGGGAATCCTTACCCATTTTAGCTGCTTCTTTCTGCTTCTCACGTAATTGTTCGAGGTAAAACTCATCTAAGAGTTCTTTTTCTTTGGTTTGCAAAGGTATTTTGCGTGATTTTTCCCAAAATAGAGAATTGTTTTGGATGGGCACAGAATCGAGTCTTACTTTGAAAAAATTGCTTACATTTAAATTTTTTTCTTTTTCCCTTTTGGGATTAAGTTTTATTAATTTGTAGTTGATATTGACTAAATTTCGATTTGTTACGACATTACCTAAATAAGAGAATTTTTGATGAATGACTGCATTTATTGGGAGCATCTTGGTTGATACAGTGTTGCCCATATTGAGCTCAATAGAAAACTCAGAAGCTAGATCTATACCTTCACTCACAAACTGTGTCACGCGCCAAGTGTCTTTTTCAATCACAAAAGTACCCTCTAGCAGTTTTGGCGATTTGTAGATGGGGGTAAATGAGATGGTGCAGAATGTTGTTCCATTTTGAGTGAAAGTTCGTTTTAGCTCGTAACGGTAGTATTTTTTAGAGGTCTCGCGCAGTGGCATAAAAAAAAGTTCGTTGCAAGACATTTCACTGTACACATTGAGGTTGATAAGATTGGTGGGTAATAATTCCGTTATGTTTTTTTGCGTAAATGTTCCCGATAGGTTTTTTATATCGGCTGTGTAGTTGTTGGGGTATGTAAATCTGAGATCGCTAAGCACCTCTATTACTCCTTCGTCGCCGTTGCGATTGTGCATCACAAAATTTGGAATGAGATGGGTATAGCGATAGAGCCAGTTTTTCTTGAGCGTTTCTACGTATACACGCATATAAACTTCGGCATCGTACTCTTCTACTGCTTCAGCATATGATTCTGCCGCTTTCATAGCTTTCTCTAGTATAGATTCTACTGTTTCATTTTTTTCTTGCGAAAAAATTGTAGAAGTAGTTGAGAGCAATAATATAAAAACGCATAGGATTACTTTCTTCATTCTGAGTAGTTGTAGTTGTGTATAGTGCAAACTTACAAGTTTTATTTAATAATAGATAGATTTCTAACAGAAAGTTTAAATGTAAAGAGTGAAAAAAATATGGAAACATTCTATATTTTGATGTTTATCATTTTAAAAAGTACTAAAAGTGGAACTTTTCAAGATATTTTCTTTATTTTTGTGTTCTACAACAATGTTTTATAACATACAGTTCAATATATAGAAACAGTGAGAAGAATAAAACCAATAGATATATCAGCAACGCTGCCCGACATATGGAGGCTGTTGAATGAAAAGGAACACGAGCTGTTGCGCGAGGATGCTCGTTTTGTTTCTTACAAAAAAAACGAGGTTATATATTACGAAAACGATACGCCGCAAGACCTAATGTGTTTGCTGAAAGGCAAAGTAAAGATATATAAGGAGGGTGTGGGAGGGCGCAGTCAGATAATACGGATGGTAAAGCCTGTTCAGTATTTTGGATACCGAGCCTATTTTGCACAAGAACCCTTTGTCACATCGGCTGCTGCGTTTGAGTCTTCTCAGATATGCCTTATCTCTATGAGTATTGTGGAACAGTTTTTACGCAACAACGGAACTTTGGCCATGTTTTTTATTCAATTGTTGTCAGTAGATATGGGTATTTCTGACCAAAGGATAGTGAATTTGACACAAAAGCACATTAGAGGCAGATTGGCTGAGTCGCTTCTCTTTCTAAAAGATAGCTACGGGCTAGAGGAGGATGGAGCTACCATAAGTATATACTTGGCACGTGAAGATTTGGCTAATTTATCGAACATGACCACATCTAACGCAATACGCACATTGTCTATTTTTGAGAATGAGCGAATCATTTCGTTGGATGGAAGGAAAATAAAACTAATTGACGAGGATAGATTAGAGAAAATCAGTCGTATTGGCTAGAGTAGAAGTTGTAAATATAGCTCTTGCAACATACCATACACTACTTAAAAAGACATGGTTTTAAACTTATTCTTTTCAAAAACACTGAAAGTTGATGGTTTATCGTCTCACAACTCACATTAAAGGCTAAACAATTGAACTTTTATGGTTGCTTTTTGCAAGCATCCATTATCTTTGTGATAAAAATAAATAATTGGGAATGGTTAAATTTATATTTGATTCTATATTCTCTGCTATCTATAAGCCAATAGATAGTTTTTTGGAGAAGCCATGGGAAAAACAATTGCAAACGTTTGATTATATCATATCGCACGGACGGCGCACCTATTTTGGCGAAAAGAACCAATTTGATCAGATAAAGTCACCAGAAGATTTTAAGAGGTTGGTCCCGATTATGGGCTACGATGATTTGAAGCCCTACTTAGATCTAATTATTAACGAACGAAAGCCCAATGTGCTTTGGGATACTCCCGTTAAATGGTTTGCAATGTCGTCGGGCACAACCAATGATAAAAGCAAATATATTCCTGTTACAAAAGAGTCATTGAAATATTGCCACTATCGAGGTGGTCATCATATGTTGGCATTATATGCCAAGCACTTTCCTGAAAATAAATTTATGTTTGGAAAAGCGCTTGTGTTGGGAGGAAGTCAGCAAGTGAACACTATTGGTGAAGGTATTTTTACAGGAGATATATCGGCAGTGTTGGTTAAGAACTTACCTTGGTGGGCAAAGCGAAGACGTACACCTGAAGAGATATCATTGATACCGGATTGGGATGTGAAATTGCAAAGGCTTATGGATTATGCTGTTAAGCAAGACATTCGTTCATTGTTGGGCGTTCCGTCGTGGATGTTAGTGTTACTGAAAAAGATAAACAATGAGACAGGACAAAGCATATCGGATATATGGCCTAACTTAGAGGTGTTTTTTCATGGTGGTGTTAGTTTTGTACCTTATCGTGATCAGTACGAAAAGCTGATTAAGTCTTCCAAAATGAATTATTGGGAAACTTACAATGCATCGGAGGGTTATTTTGGGGTTCAATATTCACCCGATTCATCCGATTTGTTACTTTTGTTAGACAATCAGGTGTTTTATGAGTTCATCCCTAATGGCCAGTGGCATGAAGAGAATCCTGATACTTTAACATTGAATGAAGTTGAGGTGGGGGTTAAATATGCAATGCTAATATCTACTAGTGGTGGACTGTGGCGCTATCTGCTGGGCGACACCATAGAGTTTACCTCTGTAGAGCCACATCTTTTTAAAATTGCGGGCAGAACCAAACATTTTATAAATGCCTTTGGAGAAGAGTTGATGATAGACAATGCCGAGGCTGCACTACAGGAAGCATGTAGGCTGACCAATGCAAAAATTACAGAATATACAGCTGCACCAATATTTTTTGATGATAATAATAATGGAGCGCACGAATGGTTGATAGAGTTTGAGACAAAGCCACTGGATATGGATTTGTTTACGCGTGCACTTGATGCATCGCTCAAATCTCTCAATTCTGACTATGAGGCTAAACGTTCTTTTGGTTTATCATTGAGGATGCCCATTATAAAAGTATTGCCGCCCAACTTTTTCTACAAATGGATGGAATCGAGAGAAAAGATGGGAGGACAAAACAAAGTGCCTCGTCTGTCTAATAATCGGAAATATGTGGATAGTCTGCTTCAATTCCTTTTACAAAGTACTAAAATAGAATAAAAACGTATTGAACTCTGCTTTAATGCAAAAGTTTCAGTAAATTTGCAACTTAAAACTCGTTAGAGAGACATGATAAGAAATAATACAACCAAATTAGTCCTTCTTTTTACTATTGCACTATTTTTCAGTTCGTGCGGAGAGTATAACAGAATTCTCAAAAGCACTGATAGAGATTTGAAATATACATATGCAAAAAAGTATTTTGAAGAGAAAAAGTATAGTCGCTCAATTGCTTTGTTAGAGGAACTTGTGCCTTACATGAAGGGAATGGCTGATGCCGAAGAATCTCTTTATTTGTTAGGACAGAGTTACTACAACTCAAAAGATTATTTGTCGTCGACACAAATATTTACTACCTACTACAATACTTATCCGAGAGGTGAGTATGCAGAGCCTTCGCTCTATTATGGGGCATATGGTATGTATTTAGATTCGCCTGACGCAAAGTTGGATCAAACCAAAACATATAAGGCTATATCTGAATTTCAGCGCTACATTGAGCTTTATCCTCAAACAGAGAGGGCCAATCAAGCTAAACAATATTTGTTTGAGCTACAAGAGAAGTTGGCTTATAAAGAGTTGCTTGCAGCAAAATTGTACCTGAGATTGGGCAATTATATGGGTAACAATTACGAGTCGAGTGTGATAACTTCACGTGAGGCATTAAAAGATTACCCTTATTCTAAGTATGCCGAAGAGTTTCAGATGCTGATATTAAGAGCGCGATACGAATTGGCCGAAAATAGTATAAGACAAGCTAAAGCAGAACGCTACAGAACAGTGATAGATGAGTATTATAACTATACCAACTCGTATCCTGCAGGACAATTTACAAAAGAAGCAACTAAGTATTTTGAAGAAGCAAAAGAGATTGTAGACAAACTACCTGCTTCTTAAATTTGGAATAGTAATTAGACAAGACAAAAAATAACATTCGAAACTTTATATATTGATTATAATGGATTACAAAAGAGTAACAGCAAGTACAACAACTGAAACTAGAAATCTATCTGATTTATCAGAGAGAGTAGGAAATATTTATGAGACAGTGAGAATATTAGGCAAAAGGTCTAATCAGATTTCTGTTGAAATGAAAACAGATTTGGATGCAAAACTTCAAGAGTTTGCTTCGTATAGTGACAACTTGGAAGAGGTGTTTGAGAACCACGAACAAATAGAGATTTCTCGTTTTTACGAAAAACTACCCAAGCCAACATTGTTAGCTATAGATGAGTGGGAACACGACGAAATATATAACCGCAATCCAAACAGAGGAAAAGAACAATTTTAAGTTATGTTGCAGCGTATACAAACAGTATACTTACTACTGGCATCAATATGTATGGTGGTAAGTCTTTTAACAAATCTGGCAGTATTTACCGTTAGTGGAGAAATTGTAAATTTCGAAGCGATGGGTTTTTATCTGAACGAGGAGATCATTTTCTCTACATGGGGCCTGTTTATTATTGGTAATATATCTGCTGTATTGTCTGTGTTGATCGTTTTTATTTATAAAAAGCGAATGCTTCAAATAAGACTAGCTGGTATGAATTTATTCATAATCCTGGGCTACTACGGACTCATTGCATTTTATTTCTTAAAACGCAATCCCGAGGTTGGTTCAACTTTTGAGAATGTGGGTATTGGCATGATCACTCCTTTTATTGCAATAGTATTTACATACTTGGCTATCAGAAAGATTGGTGCAGACGAGGCCTTGATAAGGTCGTTGAATAGAATTAGATAGAGCCGTCTTTTATAGATAACTATAAACAGAAATATATTAAAAGCTTCGATTTGAATAAAATCGGAGCTTTTTTTGTGGAAGATTGTTTAATTGAAAAGTGTATATTAAAAGATAAAAATGACAGACATATGTTGGATCAATAATTGGGATGTGTTTAATTTAAGTTTGGCGTTCACGCAAAATAATAACAGAATGCAACAACGAAGCTTCAAGGAATATCGTTATGGACAAGTACAAACGAGGATGTTGAAGATGATATAATAAACATACAACACAATCTTTCTACTTATAAACAAAAAACATAAGCAACAATAATGATTAAATGGTTCAATAAAGTGGTCATTAGCGATCCATAAGAAGCTACACCGTCTGTGGCAAACGAATATAAAACACATCTCAAGTGCCGTTGCTGCGGCGTGTAAGAAGGTCAAGTTTACGAGGTTTTTTTAATAAATAGAATTAGTCAAACATATTTTTTTATAGGTGATCCGTTTCTGTAGTGATTGTTTATATAGGTAGCTATCTTTTTTCTAAATAAATTATTCAAATAAAACATTCTACGATTCAAATATTTAATTAGTGAGAATACAATACTTTTTCCACATTATATGCAAACAATTTCTAAGTTTTGAGGTTAATAAGATAAGAAGGAGGTGTTAATCATGGGAAAATATTCAAAACGCGCACAAGAAAAGATAAGCGAAGTGATGCATGAGTTCAAAAAAGGTAAGCTAAAAAGTAGCTCAGGTGAAAAAGTAACTAATAGAGATCAGGCTATAGCAATAGGTATATCCGAAGCGGATAGTGAAGGTTTGAAAGTGCCTAAACAAAAAGAACAGTCGAAGAAAAGTGAAAGAAAAAAAGGATAACGAGCCGATTTATCAGCACATTATCCTTGAATTGAATGTATATCTTATGATTCTAATGGTAACAGACGCTTCTCTACTCAATTAAGAGGCATTTCACAATATTTGCGCACCTCGTTGTCTATAAAGCTTAGAAAGTCGTTGTGTTGCTCTTTGCTTATCATTTTTGGATAGCTCAATATGAGTAACTCTTGCGGAGCACCATCTAAACGATAGGGTAAATGCATAAATCTGTAGGGCGTGAGTGTGAAGCCTGCTCTTTCATAAAACTGCAATCTTCTTACTGTAAGCTCATTTATTAACGGATCTATCTCTAATATAATTGTATGTTCAGTATCTCTTATCTCTTTTATTATTTGCGAGCCATAACCATGTCCATGAAGCTCTGGAAGAACCGCAAGATACTCTACATACCTGTAACTACTCCACTCCCAATAGAAGGCTATCCCAATTAAATGATCGTTTTCCCAAACTGACATTGGGTAAAAGAGTTCATTTTCGCATGCACGTAAATGATCTTCAACTTTTCGACGCTCGGCTATTGGAAAACTATTTTCATAAAGATTCCACACCATGTTCCACCGTTCGCTATCTTTATGCTCAATTATTTTAAATTCCATTATGCAATATTATTTAACTGACAAAAGTAGTGAAAAGGTAGCGAATTATAAATTTTATGGATTGAATAGTTGAATAAAACCATCATCACCTTTTACATCTCACATTATATCTCACAAGTTCCATCGGCAGCACACGACCTTCCTTTAGTTACATCTAAAGACTCTTCCATCTGTGGGAGGTCTTGTTTTTGCCATTTGAAAAATGCTGTTTGCAATGTCTTCAAAAAAGCACCTGAAGGTTGTGAACCTACGAGGGCATGCTTTCTGTTGAACAAGAATGTAGGCACAGTGTCGAAACCTAAATTACCAGCTTCTTGAATATCTTGCTTCACTTCGTAAGCATAATCATCGTTGCTCAACAAATTTTCAACTTCATTTTTGTCAAGACCTGCAGAAACGCCAATTTCTTTGAGCACTTTAGGATCACTATAGTCTTTGGCTTCTTCAAAATAAGCCTTAGAGAGTAGAAACATTACTTCAGAATCTAAACGTTTGGTAGCGGCTAGTTTGACAAGTCTATGTGCGTCAAGTGAATTTGCAGCAATAGCATTTTCCAAGTTTGACGTTACACCACACTCTTTTGCTAGAGCTGCAATTTGATCGTTCATCTTCTTCACATTTTCTTCAGGAAGTCCAGCAGTATTATGTAAATAATCCATCACTGGAATACCTTTACCTTTGCCAGGCAAGTCAGGATTCAATTGGAATGCTTTCCATTCTATCTCAACTTGATCTTTATATTGAAATTGTTCGAGAGCTTTCTCATAATTTAATTTACCAATGTAGCAGTATGGACACATGATATCTGACCATACTTCAATTTTCATTTTTATAGGATGCATATTATTGTTTTAGTTTGTGTTCATAGGTGTAAACAGCTTTATGACCTAAATGTTCACTTAAAAAAAGCAATCAATTTTGTAGTCATCAAATATAATTGTAGTTTTGATTAAAATATTCATACAAAATGAAAAATAAACTTTGGACCAAGGATTTCACATTGATAACAATGGCCAATTTATTGATGGCAGTTGCTTTTTACTTTATGGTGCCAATTCTGCCTGTCTTTTTGATCGATAATTTCTCAGCAACTGAAAGTCAAATAGGCTTAGTGCTCTCTTTTTACACTATAGCTGCATTGCTTATCCGGCCTTATGCAGGATATGCACTCGATGCTATGGGAAGGCAAAGTATATATGTGGTTTCTTTGTTATTGTTCTCTACTATGTTTTTTGGTTATTTATGGGCTACATCTATATTGTTTGTTCTTATTGTTAGGTTTATGCATGGACTCACCTGGGGGGCTATGAGTTCTGCAGGATCAACAATTGCTGTTGATTTAGTGCCTCTCAAAAGAAGAGGCGAAGGAATTGGTATATTCGGTTTGTCCATGACCATTGCCATGGCTATTGGTCCATTAATTGCCATAACCATTACGGGTGACGGTAGTTTTGAACGATTGTTCTATTCAGCTGCTGGGTTTAGTTTTCTTGGTCTCGTGCTTGCTTTGTTTGTGAGAATACCTAAAGTGAAGAGGGTGAAGAAGAAATTTAAAGTTTCATCGTTGATTGAGAAAAAATCTTTGCCTGTTTCACTTAATATGTTTTTAGTGACCATTCCTTATGGGGGCATTATCTCTTTCATTGCTCTTTACGGACGTTCTATAGGTATTGAGAGTAGCGGGTTGTTTTTCTTATTGCTTGCTGTGGGCATTGCCATATCGCGTATTGTAAGTGGTAAATCTTTTGATAGGGTAGGACCTAAGAAGATTTGTATCACGGGTTTAGGATTGCTCATTGTGGGATTACCTGTTTTGGCTCTCTATCAGAGCATTATAGGATATCATCTTTCTGCTTTAATATTAGGTTTTGGTTTCGGTGTAATAATGGCAACTTTTCAAGCCATTGCCAATCATAATGTGGAGCCTGAAAAGCGTGGAGCTGCTAATTCAACCTATCTTACTTTCTTTGATTCTGGAATAGGACTGGGTATGCTTTTAGTGGGGTTTCTTATTCAAGTAATGAATTATTCTGGAGCTTTCATTTTGTGTGCAGTTATTGAAGTGTTGGCGCTTGTTGTGTTTATGTACTACACAATGCCTAAATTTAAAATAGCCTCTCGTAATGATTCTTTATAATTACTTTGAAGTTATTTCGTGAAACAGAATTAATTAACGCCGATATCTTTTTTTATTATCACAAAGTCACTAAATTTGTACAAGCAAATAATAAAAAGTATACTAAAGATAATACTATTAACACTATTATGGACAAAAAAGTTATTGTAACGGGAGTTATAGGTGCTGACGTACACGCTGTTGGCAATAAAATTCTAACTTATGCCTTAGAGGAAGCCGGATTTAAAATGATTAATCTGGGTGTAATGGTTTCACAAGAAGAGTTTATTGAAGCCGCTGTTGAAACAAATGCTGATGCTATTCTTGTATCTTCTCTTTATGGTCATGGCGAAATAGATTGTTATGGACTGCGTGACAAATGTGACGAAGCGGGTTTAATGGATATTCCTTTGTTGGCTGGAGGAAATCTGGTTGTTGGAAAACAAGATTTTGAAGAAGTTGAAAAACGTTTCATGGCTATGGGTTTCACTAAAGTATATCCTCCCAACACCCAACTCGACACCACAATTGCTGACTTAAACATTCTTTTTTCTAAATAAACATGAAATATCTTACTGCAGACTTTGGCAGTACATACACCAAACTAACCGCAATAGATGCCACCAAGGCGCAAATACTAGCCACTTCAACTGCTTTTACTACAATTGAGACCGATGTGATGGAAGG
>SMER01000130.1_pt1 | contig 15757 bp, 15 predicted proteins | sample 2456411 | NCBI WGS metagenome assembly SMER01 (sample SAMN10132597, study PRJNA489261) | soil metagenome | isolation source: day1 antibiotic-silt loam soil ammended with raw manure from dairy cow... | place: USA | collected 2015-05-01 | reverse complement strand
TTTATAATGCGGCTTGTATTTTCAATGATTTGCTAGCTTTAATGAAGCTTGCTTTTTCATTGCTTTGGAGCTGTAATGCAGTCTGCATCATCATTCGCATTGCGCCCTTTAATGCGACTTATTTATCGTGCTTTGCGACCTGTTATGCGCTTGTTACATTACCGCATTGCAAACCTTAATGCGCTTTTATATTCATCGCTATGCGAGCTGTAATGCGGCCTATTCATCATGCTTTGCTAGCTGTAATACGGCTTACATTATCATTGCTTTGCGACCTTTATGCGTTCTCATTCTCATTGATTCTAGTCTGTAATGCTGTCTGCATCATCATTCGCATTGCTAGCTTTAATGCGGCCAATTTATCATGCATTGCGACTTGCTATGCACTTGTTTCATTACCGCTTTGCAAACCTTAATGCGCTTTCATATTCATCGCATTGCGAGCTGTAATGCCGATTGCATTGTCATTGTTTTACGACCTTTTTGCGTTCTCATTCTCATCGATTTTCAGTCTGTAATGCTGTCTGCATCATCATTCGCATTGCGCCCTGTAATGCTATCTGCATCATCATATCCTTGCTCTGTCTTGTTTTCCTCACCGCCAATCATCTCTACGCTCCTTGCGTAGTCGTACAGTTCTTGTTTATGCTTAGCGCTTTCCCTAGCTCTCCTATCTGTTTCATTTTCAATACCGTTTAAGTTGTTATTTATATTTCTCATCCACTCGTGGTTGAATCCAGCCACTGTTTTTCTGCAATTGTCCGCAATAGTTCGTTTTTTTCCGCGCCGGCCCGCTCCACCTGCAAAATAAAAGAGTTATAGGCAAACTCACTGTTCACCGCTTTTTTCTTATTTCGAATAATCATCCACTCGTCCACCAACTCTTTTTCGAAACCATAGGCAAGCAAAGACTTTTTAAAATCAAACACTCTCTTAGTATTTGTATTAGTATTTTCTTTCCTTTTCTTTTCTTTTCTTTTCTTTCCTTTTCTTTGTTGGCATTTGTTGGATTTTGTTCAACACTTGTTGCTTTTTTGCTGACATTCTACCTGCTTTTGCTCTCTTCTCAGAAATATCCAATCGCTTATTGATATTTCCTAATACTCTTTTGCTAAAAAAGTACTCATCGTCTTCTGTAAATAATCCATATTCCAAACAACATTTTACAATAGCTTTTACTTGTTCAACACTTGTTGATGCTTGTCGAGCAATTGCTACATATGTAAGATTATTTAGATTTAATTTCCTTACTGCTTCTTCGTGAAGTATCTCAACAATAACCCAATACACACCATATCCGGCAGCGCCATGCTCTACAAGCAAGGCTTGTATTTTTATATCGTTTCTTGCATTGTAATCATGCGAAAAATAGAATGTTTCTTTGCTCATTGTATTTATTATTTTGTTTGCAATGCGTTGGCTGAAAACGCATCACACCCTTTATTTATAATATATCTCCTCTAAATAATTTTGATAATATTGGTTGGCAACTGTGTAGCGTTCCATCATTTTTTGCTCAATAGAAGCATCTCTTTCAATAGTTACTGATACGGAAACCCTCTTTTGCTCCCTCACTTTACCGTCGAACTGATGCAGCGTATGATCGTCCCATTTGTTTAGTTGCCAATCTCCATCGGTGGTTACTTTTGGCGTGTCTACCAAGCAATAGCTAACTATGGCTCTGTCTATGCCAAAAAGCATTATATACACGCAGCATTGCCAGTCGTATCCACTCTTTTTTTACTAGTTTATTCACCTCGTCTTGGAAGAAGCGCAAATATTGATGCATCCCACCATGTTTTTATCACAGTTATGCCCTCTTTGTGAAGCAAGACTGGTGTACCACCTTTTTTATTTACTCAATATTTTGCATAACTATCTATCCTCAGCCACATTTTGACTGCCCAACACCCTATATTGCAGCATTATTAACTAATTGAATAAAAACAGATAGCCGAGATGCTATTGCAATAGACTAATAGTTAAGCATTTAAACAAATTAAAAAGAAAGGGTGTAAAAACATGAGCAAACAATTTACCAATTCGGAGATGGAAGACATGGGGCAAGAGTTCGAAAAATCTAAAACTCGAGCAGAGGATCTTCTAAAAGACAAAGAGAAAACACAAGAAACTTTAGAGAAAGCATTTGAGAAGGCTAAGAAGAACAAAGGGCCAATTGAAAAGGTGTTTGAAGATTTAAAGCTTATGATGCTGCTTGTAAAAGATTATGCAACTGGTAGGTATAGAGATGTGCCTTATGGGTCGATAGTTGCTGCATTGGGGGGTATAATATATTTCTTGTCGCCAATTGACTTAATTCCTGATTTTATTCCAGTTATCGGATACATTGACGATGTTTTTGTTCTTGGTTTGGTGTTAAAACAAATTCACAGCGATTTGGAGAAGTATGAAAAGTGGAGAATGAGTAATTCTTAGAGATTAATGCTATGCACACCCCATGAAATTAAAAAAACCATTTTTCATTGGGGTGTGCCGTGCTTAATAGCGAGGTAAAGGGACAGGTTGCGACCTGTCCTTTTTTAAATAATAATACCAACGCCACATTGCAAAGCCACCATATTGGCAATGAATATGAAGGAGTTTTTTAAATTTTTACACACTCTGTTTAGACCAACTTGCAATCGCCCCCCCCTTAAACAAACAAAATAACCCCCAAACTAACCACACCAATCACTATCCACAGCGTAACCCCTAGAATTAAAGGTTTTGCACCCACAGTTCTAAGGGTTTTGATCGATAGTCCCGAGCCAATTAAGAAGAGCGTTACTGTCATCCCTTTTTTAGAAAGCATGCCAATGAAAGCGGTAATGTTTTGGGGCAGGTTGAAGACTGTATTTGCTATCATGGCCAAAATAAAAAAGAAGATAAACCATGGAATCTTTATTTTAGACTCTTTTTGTTTGAAAAAGAAGGTGGTGGCAATGGATATAGGTATAATCCAGAGTGCACGCGTGAGTTTTACCATTGTGGCTACTTCTAAGGCTTTGGTTCCGTAGGCTGCTCCTGCACCTACAACCGAACTGGTGTCGTGGATGGCAATGGCTGCCCACATGCCAAATTGCTCTTGTGTGAGTTGCAAAAGACGACCAATTGGGGGGAATATAAACAGGGCTATTGCATTTAAAATAAATATTGTACCCAATGATATAGACATCTGATTGGGACTAGCTCTAAGTATAGGGGCAACGGCTGCTATGGCGCTTCCGCCGCAAATGGCTGTGCCCGATGAGATAAGGTAGCTAGTTTTGCTGTCTAACAGCATTTTGCGACCCAACCAATAGCCAATGGATAAAACTCCGATAACGGATACAATGGTAAAAAGCATGCCCTCTTTGCCGCTTTGCAACGATTGGTGTAGGTTCATGCCAAACCCAAGGCCTACTACTGCAAATTGGAGTAGGTATTTTGATACTTTTGATGATTGTTGTGGGTAGGGATTTCCTACTGTGAAACCTAACAGCAACCCCATGAATAGGGCTATGGCTGGACTAACAAAGGGAAGGAGGCAAGCTACGATTCCAATGAAAAAGAGTGGTTTGTTGATTTTACTTTTCATTATAATATGCTTTTTTTTAAGTGCAACTGTCATTGGGCAGTTGTGTAATGAGCCTGCGAAAGTACAAAAAATGTGTTGAGCAAAGAAAGGATTGTGGGGTAAAGATGGTTTTTTTGTTTGGGACAGGAAATAAGGAACAAGATGAGATGAAGCGGCAGGCTTAGCCTGTGAAATATAATTAATATTTCGTTTGGCTTGCGACCTGTCCTTGTTAAACATAGGGGTGATGTTTGATAGTACGTCGCACCCGCACGAATCCTTTCGTGTGGGTTGATTTGATAAAATCAATAAAGAATACTCAGCAGTGGGTTTTATATTAATACAATGGGCCACAGGCTAGCCACTACGCACGCTACCGCACGATTGTATCGTGTAGTGTTGCAACTCTATTTTAAACCACGTGAAATGGCAACGGTTGGAGGTTGTTTTAAGGGCACAGGTCTGAAGTCTACACCCGCCCAAGATTGTTTGTAGGCAAAGGTTAGAGGCCTGCGCCAATTGTGCTATATGGTTCTGTGCTATTTACTTTGTTTAAACAACCACCTCATAAAATCATCTCTATTAAAAGCCGGTGTCCAACTATCGTGGTTTACGCCCGGAAACTCAATATACTCTACATCAGCACCCTTTGCCTTTAAAGTTGTGTATGCATCTCTCGAAAAAGCTGCCGGAACAACAGCATCTGCATCGCCATGAAAAATTCTGAACGTGGTTGAGGTTTCTATTTCTTGCAGTCGTTGTGTGTTTACACCGCCACATATGGGAATGGCTGCTGCAAAGAGGGTAGGATAGCGACACACCATTTCAAAAGTTCCCATTCCGCCCATCGAAAGGCCCATTATATAAATACGGTTTGGGTCTACGGGATTGTTTTCTATAAAAGTGTCGAGGAGTTCTTTCACAGCCTGTAGGGTAGAGGGCATGGGGGCTGTGTATGGAAAAAAGCTTTCGTTTTTTACACCATCTCTATTAATTGGAGCCCAATACGAATTGGCGGGGCATTGTGGAAACAGGGCAAAGGTAGGGTGCTTCTCTTGGTTTACGGGATTGGTAAACATATGTGCACCATGTTGTAGTTGTGCCTCATTGTCGCTACCACGCTCGCCTGCACCGTGAAGAAACAATACTAAGGGGTATTTTGTATTGGCGTTTATTGATTGTGGTTGTAGTTGTTGGTAAAGAAGCGAGTCGCCATTTTGCGATACAAACACATCTTTAGTGAATTGTGCGCGTGCCATAGTAGTTGTAACTATCATTATTATTAGTAGGAATAAATTTGTTGTTGATTTTTTCATAATATCTGATTTTTTAAAACATTGTTTGCAGGGCTTTTCTATTGGTAATTTTTATTTTTCGTCTGTCCATATCTATTATATGCTCATCGTGTAGCTCTTTCATTACATTGCTAAGGGCTTGTCTCGACACACCAAATAGGTGCGCTATGTCTTGTTTTGATGTCGATAATTGAAACTCTTGCTCTCCTTCCGACTCTTTTAGAAGGTAATAGGCTGTTTTTGCTTTAATTGTTTTGAGCGAGGTGAGCCTAATTTTTTCTGAAAGGAAATGGAGTTTGTTTGAGATAGAAGTAAGAATGGCGTGCATAAAGGCGTCGTGCTTTTTCATCAATTTAAAAACATTGTCTTTAGGAATAGATATAATTTTGGTTTCTCTTGCTGCAATAACAGAAACTGGCGATTTCTTGTTGTCGGTAAACAAAAACCCCGATGCTATTGGAAGTGGAGCTTTTATATTTTCGATATGCATGAAATCTCCTTTCTCGTCTACCATTACTGTTTTTACTTCTCCTTCTATTAAGATATTGAGTGTCATAAGTTCTTCTCCTTGCGAGGTAACCCACTCTCCTTTTTTGTAGTTTTTAATGGTGAAGCGAACCTCGTTTAAAAAGTCTTCTTTTTCTGATTCGGGGATAGAATTGCACAAAGGGCATTTAAAAATAAAGGCTTTACTCATAATTTAGATAACGTATTTGAACATTTAGTGGCAAATATGGCAATTTATTTTGAGGAATGTAATATATATTACACTTTTTTCGCTTGTTAGTCGCTATATTTGTTTCAAACTCGATTCATGTTTTACTTTATATACATTTATCATGAATAGAATAAAAAAATTCATAGAAGACTTAATAAATTTATTTCGCCCACGAGGAGCTGCTAAGATACCTACAATAATTATTGTGGCAGCTTTTATTGGCTTGTTTATTTATACAGTTTATCAATCGCGTGCATGGAGCTATATATCTGATGAGCCCTCTACATGCGTAAACTGCCATGTGATGGCTCCTTATTATGCTACGTGGTTGCACAGTTCGCACGGAACAAACACTACCTGTAACGACTGTCATGTGCCGCAAGACAACATTTTTAGCAAGTACTATTTTAAAGCTGTAGATGGTTTACGCCATTCATATGTGTTTACTATGCGCAACGAACCGCAGGCTATGATGGCCATTGAGGCAAGTTCGCAGGTTATAATGAAAAACTGTGTGCGCTGTCACGATCAACTCACGCAAGAGTTTGTGAAAGCAGGACGCATGAGCTATAAAGAGATGAAGGCCGAGAATGGAATGGCTTGCTGGGATTGTCATCGCGAAGTGACACATACCCGTAGTAGGTCTATCTCATCTACACCCAATGCATTAGTACCATTGCCCCAAACAAATGTGCCTAAATGGCTAAGTGATATAACAAATCGTAAAAAATAACTATCAAATTTTATACAGATATGAATACAAAGAAAGAAAGAAAATTGAAACCTTGGTTGGGTTGGCTCATATTTTTTGTTACTCTTGGAGCAGTCTTTTTGCTTGGCATGCTTGCAGCATCCATCACAGAGCGTAGAGCAGAGATAACCAGCATAATGTATAACAAGAAAGTAGAAATTAAGGGCATAGAGTCGCGTAGCGAAATCTTTCAGCCAAACTATCCAAGAGAATACGAAACTTGGATAAAAACTGCTGATACAACTTTCCAAAGTGAATTTAACGGAAGCAGTGCAATTGATGTGCTGGAGCAACGTCCCGAGATGGTGATTCTTTGGGCTGGATACGCTTTCTCTAAAGATTACGGCACACCCCGCGGACACATGCATGCTATAGAAGATTTGCATGAGACGCTTAGGGTGGGTGCACCAATGGGGCCAGACGAAGGGCCACAACCTGCAACATGTTGGACATGTAAAGGACCCGATGTGCCACGCATGATGGACTCTTTGGGTGTAGCTGCATTTTACGATAATAAATGGGCCGCTTATGGTACTGAGATAGTTAATCCGATTGGTTGTGCAGACTGTCACGACCCAGAGACTATGAATTTAAGAATTACCCGTCCGGGACTTATTGAGGGATACGAGTCCATGGGAATGAATGTAAATGATGCTAAACATCAAGATATGCGTTCATTGGTGTGTGCGCAGTGTCATGTTGAGTATTACTTTGATAAAGAGACTAGTTACCTTACATTTCCTTGGCACAACGGTACCACAATGGAGGGGGCAGAGCAGTACTACGATAGCATAGAGTTTTTCGACTATACACACAAGTTGAGCCGTACGCCAATTATTAAAGCACAGCATCCAGACTATGAAATATTTACTACCGGAATTCACTCTCAGCGTGGAGTTAGTTGTGCCGATTGCCATATGCCTTATGTTTCTGAAGGGGGTGTAAAATATAGCAACCATCATGTGAGAAGCCCATTGGCAAGCATCGACAATACATGTCAGGTGTGTCACCGCGAATCTGAAGATGATTTAAGAAATTCGGTTTATGAGCGTCAGCGTAGTGGTAATGAAATAAGAAATTTAGTAGAGAAAGAACTTTCTACTGCTCACATCGAGGCACAGTTTGCATGGGAAAAAGGTGCTACTGAAGCACAAATGAAACCTGTACTAGATTTGCTACGTCAGTCGCAATGGCGTTGGGATTATGCAGTTGCTTCTCATGGAGCTTCGTTTCACTCGCCTGTTGAGTATCAGCGCATCATGTCGCATAGTTTAGACAGAGCACACAAAGCACGTTTTACAGTTGCTGGTGTTTTGGCTCAAGTTGGCTATACAGGAGCAGTTCCGATGCCCGATGTATCTACCAAAGCAAAAGCACAAGCTTATATTGGTTTAGATATGGATAAAGAGAGAGCCGACAAGAAAGTGTTTATGGAAACAGTTGTTCCCGAATGGATTAAAACAGCTAAGGCAAACAAACGCATTGTATCGTTAAAATAAGCCGAATTTTCTGTCAAAAAACAACAATGTTATCGTTTTGTAGCTAACTATAATTATCTTAGCGGTTCAATTTTTTTTACACATTCATGAACAAAACAGACAGACGTATTTGGGAGCATCCCTGGAGGTATGTAGAAGGATTTTATGTAGCAGTAGGAATTACTTTAAGTGGTTTTATGTTACAAATAGCCATCGGAAACCTCCACCTTGCTGCCTTTCAATATCCAGTTAATGTTATTATAGGATTGGTTTTCACTATTTCAATTCTATTGAGTCATATCTTTTTAGGAAAAGCTGCCGTTGTACGGTGGCTTTCCTCTGTTTATGCCACTGTACCAGCGCTTATAGTGTTGTTGGGGGTGGTGGTAATATTGGGGATTGTGCCACAATTTGTATCGTATGCTTTGCCAAGTTCCATTCCGCACAATTTGGCGGGTTTGTTTGGTTGGTATCAAATGACTACCTCGTGGACCTTTATCTTCATTAGCTATTATGCACTTATCATTCTAGGGTTTACTATACTCAAACGCACCCGAAGAAGGTTTACATGGCGCGATATTGGTTTTTATTTGAATCACATAGGCCTTTTTCTTGCTTTTATGGGTGGGCTGTTGGGTAGTGCCGATATGCACCGTATGCGCATGACTGTGAGCGAAGGACAAACAGAATGGCGTGCAAACGATGAGTTGCAAAACATTGTAGAGTTGCCTATTGCTATGCAACTCGATACTTTTATGATAGAGGAGTATCCGCCAAAGCTTGTATTGGTGGATTTAGAAACTGGTAAGGGACTCCCCGAAAACAGGCCTGAGTTATATCTTTTTGAGGGTGAGGGAAAATCGACCAATCTGATGGGCTACACTATAGATATTCTGTCGCACTTACCCAATGCTGCTATTATGCGCGACTCTTTAAACTCTTTTGCTGTTCCTTATCATTCAGAAGGCAACACCCACGCTATAAAAGTGAGGGTAAGCAGTGAGGAGATGCCCAATCCAGTAGTAGGGTGGGTAAGCAATGGTAGTTATGTGTTTCCGCATAGTGTGGTTTATATTAATGAAAAAGTGGGTTTAGTTATGCCCATGCAAGAGGTTAAGAAATACACCTCGCATGTGCATGTGTTTACAGAAGGGGGCGATAGCAAAGCCGCAGTAATAGAGGTAAACAAACCTTTGCGAATAGCCAATTGGACCATTTATCAGTTGAGCTACGACGAATCTAAGGGTAAATACTCCAATACCAGTGTTTTTGAATTGGTACGCGACCCCTGGTTGCCAATTGTGTATGCAGGCATAATTATGCTTTTGCTGGGTTCGTTTTATCTGTTTATTGTGGGTCCAAAAATTAAAAAATCATGAGCTGGGACTATTTCATATATTTTTCTTCTGTGTCTGTTATTCTATGGATAATAGGTGCTGTGGTTGCATTTAGAACAAACAGACGACTTGTTCCAACTATCTTCACAGTTGCAGGTCTTATTGTGTTCTTTCTATTTATTGTGGGTATGTGGATATCGCTAGAGCGTCCACCGTTGCGCACAATGGGCGAAACCCGCTTGTGGTATTCATTTTTCTTACCTGTTGTGGGGCTTATTACCTACGAAAGGTGGCGCTACAAATGGTTGCTCTCTTTTAGCACCTTGCTATCTACTGTATTTATTGTTATCAATATTGTAAAACCCGAGATTCACAACAAGGTTTTGATGCCGGCTTTGCAAAGTCCATGGTTTTCGCCTCATGTTATTATCTATATGTTTTCGTATGCCATATTGGGTGCGGTAACGCTTATTGCTATTTACTATCTGCTAAAAGAGAAGAAGATTGCAGACAAGGGCAAAATGATGGAGATGACAGACAACTTGGTGTATGTGGGCACTGCCTTCATTACTGTGGGTATGTTGCTTGGTGCTATATGGGCCAAAGAGGCCTGGGGACACTATTGGAGCTGGGACCCTAAGGAGACTTGGGCTGCTGCTACTTGGATAGCATATCTAATCTATATTCATGTGCGCCTTAGAAAAGGCACAAGCAATCGCACAGCTATGATTGTAATTATCGTCTCTTTTGTTATTCTGCAAATGTGTTGGTGGGGGCTCAATTATTTGCCTTCGGCGCAGCAGAGTATTCATGTTTATTCGTAATTTATTTATTTGCAAAGGTGCCACTCCTCGGAGTTCGGTTACCTTACCAATTAATCGCTACTACAAAGGTAAAGCTCCTCGGAGCAAGCGTATATTTTGATAGAGTAGCATATTTGCAGCATGTATAAATATAAATAGAGATAATAGTATCAGGTTGAGGACTAAGGTTTTGTAGAACAGTCTCTATTATGCACGCTATAAATCCCGTTAGGGATGGCATCTTTGTAGAAACGTGCAATAACAGCATAAACAAATTCCAATAGGGATGATACCTTAAAAACTTATATTTCATTTTATAAACTATCTAATTATGAAACGAATACATGTAATATCACTATTTTTACTGACACTTTTTTGCTCCACAACCCTCTTCTCACAAGAAGATGGCGACTTTACAATCAAAACTCAACTGCGCACACGTGGCGAATATAGAAATGGAGCACTGTTTCCACGCAGCGAAGGAGACCTACCTGCCTCATTTATATCTAATAGAGCCCGTATATCGTTGGGTTACGACAACCAGTTTTTATCAATAGGTGTTTCGGGTCAAAATGTATCGGTTTGGGGCAGTCGTCCACAAATAGAAAACAGGGGAGACTTTGCGCTTAACGAAGCATGGGCTAAACTATCGCACAATAACTTATTTGCTCAAATTGGACGCCAGCAATTGGCTTATGACGACGATCGCATTCTTGGAACCTTGGATTGGAATCAAGCAGGCCGTTGGCACGACGCATTGAAGCTTGGCTATGAAGACCCAAACAATAAGCTGCACTTGATATTGGCCTACAACAAATCAGCTGAAGCTATTCTCAATAATCAGTATTTTGCTGGTGCTCAACCTTATAAGCAAATGCAGACACTGTGGTATAAATATATGGATAATAAGAACTTCGACATTTCGTTTTTGTTGATGAATTTAGGATTTGAATCGGGTTCTGTAGGAGGGGCCGTTGATGGGTCTTTAGGAGAAACTACTTATATGCAAACGTTGGGAACTAATCTGACGTACAAGATAAGTGATTTGAGTCTCTTTGGTACTTTCTACTATCAAACCGGAAAGAATGTAGCCGACGATAATATTGCAGCCTATATGTGGGCCATAAAAGGAGCTTATGCCATCAATCAGCAGGTTTCGTTATCAGCAGGGTTAGATTATTTGTCGGGACAGGATGATTCTGATAAAATTACTGCATTTAATCCTCTTTATGGTACGCATCATAAATTTTATGGTACTATGGATTATTTCTTTGCTTCGGCCTATCCAAATTATGGGTTGTTTGATAAGCACGTGTCGCTAATTGTGAAACCGAACAATAAACTAACGCTTGACTTAACGTTCCATCATTTTTCGTCTGATAAATCTATCTATGTAGATGGCACTGATAAGAAGGGAATGGGCTCTGAAATAGATTTTGCTTTTACCTATAAAGTACGCCCTTATATAACACTACAAGGTGGTTATTCAACCATGTTTGGCACAGAGGCCTTTAGTGCTGCTAAAGGGGGCGATGATTCTCGATGGCAAGATTGGGGATGGCTTTCGTTGAATATTAATCCACTTATTTTTAAATCGAAGTAAGAGGCTAGAATAGCAAAAGTGACTATCAGATGTTATTATCAGAAACATATTGCCTGCATACTAATGCTAAAGTAAAAAAAGCAAACCTGCACATTATATTATAATATGCAGGTTTGCCTTTTATTATATGCCTAAGATTATTGCCTTACAATATCTCATCGCCATATTTAAATTTTGCGTCGGTCATAAAATGTTTAATTCTACGTTCGTCTTTCTTTTTGCAAATGAGTAGCGTGTTTTCCGATTCTGCTACAATATAATCGTCTAAACCTTGTATTACCACTAGCTTTTTAGATGAGGCTATCACTACATTGTTATTGCTTTCTATGTATAGCGCTTCGGTGTGCAAATTCACATTCTTGCTCTCATCCTTTTCAGATGCATGATAAAGCGAGGTCCACGAATCTAAATCCGACCATCCAAAAGATGATATAATTACAAACACATTGTCGGCTTTCTCCAATACGCCATAGTCAATAGATATATTGGGACAAAAGGGGAAATTCTCGTCAATAAATTCTTTCTCCTTGGCGGTATTAAACAGGTGAGCACCTTCGTTAAATCGGTTCGATATATCGGGTAGGTGATCTCTAAAAGCCTTCAGTATTGATTTCAGACTCCAAATAAATATACCCGAGTTCCAAACAAACTCGCCACTATCAATAAAAGCTTGTGCCAGCTCTTTATTGGGTTTCTCTGTAAAGGTTTTTACCTTTTTTACACCCTCCACCTCTTCGTCGCATACCTGAATGTATCCATAGCCAGTTTCGGGCCTAGTTGGCTTTACACCAAGTGTTAACAGCACATCGTGGTGTTCTACAAACTCCAGCCCTTTGTTAATATCAGCTATAAACTGATCACTTTTTAAAATTAAATGATCTGATGGGGCTACTATAATATTTGCTTCGGGATTGATAGCCTGAATACGAAAAGCAGCGTATGCTATACAAGGTGCTGTGTTGCGCCTTATGGGTTCCAATAAAATTTGGTCGTCGGCTAGTTGTGGCAGTTGCTCTCTTGTCAAAGCTGCATATCCATCGTTGGTTACAACAAATATGTTTTCTTTGGGAATTATCTTGTTAAATCTGTCAAAAGTTGATTGAAGTAGTGAGCGGCCAGTGCCGAAGAAATCTAAAAACTGTTTAGGGGTTTTTTCATTGCTGTATGGCCAAAATCTATTGCCAATACCGCCACTCATAATAATGCAGTAATTGTTGTTTCTCATCTGTAAATAATTATACTCATGTTCAAAATAATGAATAACTGTGTGGTTTATTATACTTACAAAGGTAAGCTTTTATACAATAAAACACTATTTATATAACACCCTTTCATGATTAGATGTTCATACACTTATTGTTTGTGGAACTGTTTTTTGATTAATATAATAAAAAAGTGCGTATTTGTTTTGCAGTTCAAAAAATATATGTACTTTTGCAGTCTCAAAACAAGTCTATATGCCCAGATGGCGGAATTGGTAGACGCGTTGGTCTCAAACACCAATGGATTAATTTCTTTGCCGGTTCGATCCCGGCTCTGGGTACTCAAGAACCCCTAATTATCGGTTGATAGTTAGGGGTTTTTCTTTTTGGTTCTGTCAGATGGAATCAGGTGCAAAAGTATGTGTTTGCTTTATCTTTTACTATCTGATTTTACTTTAACTATCTAGCTAGATACACTTTGCAGGCCGCATCTACGATGCTTGGAGTTGTGTGTCTACTTGTTTACTACAAACAGAGCTACATCTACGATGTGCTAGGTAGCAGTGCATTTTAGCAGTTATTCATTTTTGCTCCTTTAGCTTTATTAAAAAAACGAATTATCTATAGTCTCTTGGTATATTAGTTGGTTTTAGCTCTAGAGGAGCGGGCCTGGCTGTAGTAAATATCTTAGAATATAAACTTTTAGCTTCTATGCGTCCTATTTCAATTGTGTTTAATAAAAGAAATAGTTAGAGCACATAATATTGCATGTAATCTGTCAGATGAAACCTGTTACTTTATTGGCAAAGCAGAGGGTTTAAGTTGAATACATGTTTTTACGGCAAAATCTGTTAATCACAAATCACAGCTAGTTTTTTACCATCAAGCCATAAAAAAAGGGCTAAACTGTTATGTTTGCCCTTCTTATAAATGTGTAAGTAGCTATAAAGCCATCTACAGTATTCTGTTTGTAAAAGTGTTATCTATAAAATCTCTAACAACTCTATTTCAAAAACCAGTGTAGTGTTTGCAGGAATGTTCTGTTGAGGAGCTCCACCATAAGCAAGCTTAGCAGGCATCCATACTTCCCATTTATCTCCTACTTTCATATATTGCAGTGCAGTGCTGAATCCGTCAACTACACCCGAAACTTGGAATATGTTGGGAACATCGTTACGATTGGCTGTTGAATCAAAAATATACTTGTTGGTTATTGTAATACCATCCTCGTTTTTAAAGGAGTCTCCTTTGTTCCAATCAACAGATTTAAACCAACCAGTGTAAAGCACCTTCACGCGGTCTGTATACAAAGGGGTCTTTCCGTCTCCACTTTTAATTACTTTATAAGCAATTGATCCTGCTTTGGATTGAGACTCAATAGTTTTATATTCGGCTGAGGCAGCAATTCTATTAAAAGCCGCTACACTATTTTCTGCCCATACTGTATCTGTTTCGTCGTCTTTAGAGCACGATGCAAACACCAACGCTGCAAGTGTTATAAGTAATAGTAGTTTTGTTCTCATTGTTTTCTATTTTGCATAGTTCTATTTTTTTGATAGAACTATTTTTCTGTGTTATATTCTAGTCGATGTTATCAAATAAACTGCCTGTTTGTAAAACAGCTATTTAAATCAGCTTTCTTAGCAAGCTCTCAATTGATGTTGTTTTTGATATTTCATTTTCCAACTCATCAAAAGTAACACGTCTTTGCTCCATCGAGTCGCGTTCGCGAATTGTTACTGTGTTGTCTTCCAAAGTTTGGTGGTCTATTGTAACACAGTAGGGCGTACCAATTGCATCTTGGCGACGGTAGCGTTTACCAATACTATCTTTTTCGTCGTAATGACATTTGAAATTAAATTTCAGTTTGTCTATTAACTCACGCGCTTTCTCTGGCATACCATCTTTTCTTACCAATGGTAAGATAGCTACTTTTATTGGAGCCAATGCTGGCGGTAGTTTCAACACTATACGTGTATCGCCACTATCCAAAGTTTCTTCGAAATATGATGCTGCAATAACAGACAAGAACATACGGTCTACACCAATAGAAGTTTCTACAACATAGGGTGTATATGATTTTTTAAGCTCTGGATCGTAATATTGAAGTTTCTTACCCGAATATTCTTCGTGTTGTTTTAAATCGAAATCTGTGCGAGAGTGAATTCCCTCAACCTCTTTAAATCCGATAGGCATATTGTACTCAATATCAGTAGCTGCATTGGCATAGTGAGCCATTTTTTCGTGATCGTGGAAGCGATAGTTATCTGCTCCAAAACCAAGCGTTTGATGCCATTTCATACGAATCTTTTTCCACTCTTCGTACCATTCAATTTCCTCGCCTGGTCTTACAAAGAATTGCAATTCCATCTGCTCAAATTCGCGCATACGGAAAAGAAACTGACGAGCCACAATTTCGTTACGGAAAGCCTTACCAATCTGAACAATGCCAAAAGGAATAGACATACGGCCTGTTTTTTGCACATTTAGGTAGTTTACAAACATACCTTGTGCGTTTTCTGGGCGTAGATATACTTTTTGTGATCCTTCGGCTGTTGCACCCATTTCTGTAGAGAACATCAGGTTGAATTGACGAACATCTGTCCAGTCACGCGTGCCACTTACAGGACAAGCAATCTCTAAATCTACAATTATTTGACGCAGCTCGGTTAAATCTTCATCGTTTAAAGCTTTTGAAAAACGTGCATGAATTGCGTCGCGTTCTTCTTGATAACCCAACACACGTAGATTGGTTTTGCGATACATAGCTTCGTCAAAATCCTCACCAAAACGTTTGGCAGCCTTCTCTACCTCTTTGTTTGTCTTATCATCAAGTTTAGCTAAAAAGTCTTCGATAAGCACATCGGCTCTATATCTTCTTTTGCTGTCTCGGTTATCAATCAAAGGGTCGTTAAAAGCGTCGGTGTGTCCCGATGCTTTCCAAATAGTAGGATGCATAAAAATTGCAGAGTCTATACCCACAATATTGTCGTTGAGAAGCACCATGCTATCCC
>SMER01000129.1_pt1 | contig 15832 bp, 14 predicted proteins | sample 2456411 | NCBI WGS metagenome assembly SMER01 (sample SAMN10132597, study PRJNA489261) | soil metagenome | isolation source: day1 antibiotic-silt loam soil ammended with raw manure from dairy cow... | place: USA | collected 2015-05-01 | reverse complement strand
GAAAAAGTAGCATTTGAGAAAGAAACACCTTTGAGAATTAATAACAATCCAATAATAATTAGCCCTACAACTCCCAAAGCTTTGAATGCAGCTTTTACACCATCTTTTTTATAAATAATCATCGTGACCGCAGTAATCATTATACCTATTCCTGTTAGAATACCTGGAATATATCCAGCCAGGAAAAGTGCCGTAATTGATACCCCGCCACTGGCCAACGAATAAACGATGAGAATGTTGCTGGGCGGAATTGATAATCCTGTTGTAGCAGAAGTAATATTTACGGCTGCGCTGAAGTTCTCAGGATAGCCTTCCTTTTTCATTTCAGGTTGCATAATACTTCCAATTGCAGAGGCAGAGGCTGCTGCCGAACCGGAGATTGCGCCAAAAAGCATATTCGCAACTACGTTCACTATAGCCACACCACCTGGAACTCCTCCAACAAGAACGCGAGCAAAATCAATGAGCCGTATTGCAATTCCTCCACTATTCATTATATTTCCCGCTAATATAAAAAAGGGAATCGCAAGCAGTGCAAAACTATCTAATCCTGTGGCCATGCGATGCGAAAACGTGGTAACAGCAGGTATAAAATCTATACTTACCAGCATAGTAAGAATGCCCGAGATACCAATGCTAAAAGCAATGGGTACTCCTATTACAAGCAGCGTGATAAAGCTGAAAACAAGGATTAAAACTTCTAAGTATTCCATTATGAATGATTGTCAGGGTTGTTTTTAATCAATCGATAGGTATTATCAATATCGAAATAGGTTATCAATAAACCACTAATAGGCAATACTAAATAAACAACTCCCAGCGGCAAGCCTAATGCGGCAGATTTAACAGAAAGATAAAACCGAGTATAAACCAACCACGAGCCACCAATAACCATTACAACAATGGCAAATAAAATCACAATTACACTAATGACTATTTCTAGCTTCCTCTTTCTTCTATGAGAGCTTCGTTGAAGCAACAAGTCAATAGCAAGATGTTCACGCTTACCGGCTACATAAGCCGCACCGAATAGTCCAACCCAAATCAATAAAAAACCTGCCAACTCATCGGTATAACTACTTGGAGAATTCATAACGTACCGGCTTGCAACCTGCCATAGCACATCTAAAACCAAAACACTCATCAGAAAAACAAGCATCCACTCTAAGGCTTTATCAATAATTTTGCGTATACTCATAAGTTTAATATTTTACTCAATAGCTTGAATCCGTTTTATATAAGAATATATCACTTTGTTGTCCTTGTAACTCTCAAGTAGTGGTTGAACCTTCTCAATAAAAGGCTTTTTATCGGGGTAGTTTATCTTAACACCTGCTTCTTGCACTTTCTCCAAAGATTCAATCTCCGCTGCAGCCCAAAGCTCACGCTCTAATATTGCAGACTCATCAGCAGCTTGCTGAATCCAATCCTTTTGTTGACTGCTGAGCTTATCCCACACTTTTTTGCTTATCACTACCACATCTGGTACAATTGTATGTTCGTCCATTGAATAAAACTTGCACACCTCAAAATGATGCGAACTATAAAGGCTTGGTGGATTATTTTCAGCTCCGTCAACTACGCCACTTTGTAGTGCAGTATATAGTTCACCCCAAGAAATAGGTGTTGCTGATCCTCCTAAAGCTCGAAGCATTTCAACCGCTGTTTTGCTTGGCATGACCCTTATTTTCAAACCTGCCAAATCATCTGGATGTGTAATTGGTTTATCTTTGGTGTAAAAACTACGAGAACCTGAATCGTAATAACACAATCCACGTATCCACTTACTTTCTGTGCTTAGCAGCAAATCATTTCCAATTTTACAATCTATGACATTGAAAAAATGTTGTTTCGATCTAAAAATATACGGTAATCCAAATACTTTATAGTCATCAGCAAAGCTTTGCATAGATGCTGCAGAAACTTTTGTAATTGCTAAACTACCAATCTGCACTAATTCTATTAATTGCTGTTCAGATCCCAACTGTTCAGACGGGTAAATGTCAACGATTAGCTTGCCTTCTGATAATTCGTTGATACGCTTTGACATAAACACGAGGGATACATGTACTGGATGATCAATGGATAGACCGTGAGCCAACTTTAACTTCGTTTCGTCAGAAGTACCTCTACAAGAAGACATTATTATGAGCAATGCAACTGCAAATAATAAGATGATTTTGTTGTAGCTTTTCAAAATTTAAAATATTCTTTTGCGTTATAGTAAGAAATATTCTCAACCATCTGTTCTAGGAAGTCAATTTCGGATGCTGGCAATAATCCTTTTTCTATATCGTTGCCTATTAAATTGCATAATATGCGGCGAAAATACTCATGTCGGGGATAAGAGACAAAGCTTCTAGAATCTGTTAGCATTCCTACAAATCTACTGAGTAACCCTTGCGTGGAAAGAACATTCATTTGGTCTTCCATTCCATCTTTCTGATCTAAAAACCACCATCCAGAGCCAAACTGCATTTTGCCCGCAGTAGGGCCTTCTTGAAAATTGGCAACCATAGTGGCAACCAAATAATTCTCTCTTGGGTTGAGATTGTATATAATCGATTTTGCTAATTTATCTTCTGTTTGCAAACGATCGAAGAATTGGCCCATTGATGCTGCAAGATTTGAATTATCATTTATTGAGTCATACCCGGTGTCTGCTCCTATAGAGTTAAACATCTTGCTGTTATTATTCCTAATAGCACCAAAGTGGAATTGTTGTACCCAACCTTTTTCAAAGTTAAGAATAGTATTTTCGTAAAGCATTTTAGATTTAAACTTACTAATCTCAGTTGCTGTTAAATCTTTCTTTTCAACATATACTTTCTTGAAAATGGCTTCAGCTTCATCGTCAGTACAGCTTTCAGAATAGAACGTCTCTATGCCATGATCCGATAGTTTACAGCCCATTGAGTTAAAATAGTCGTGTCTGTTCTTTATAGCATTAAGGTAGTCATGGAAGTTATGAATGGAAATTCCACTTACATTTGTCAACTTTTGAATGTAATTCACAAAATTAGCACTATTTTCAACCGCCAATGATTTATCGGGTCGCCAAGTAGGCAACACTTTAATTTCAAATCCGCTATCCTTTATTTGTTTGTGGTAAATAAGTGAGTCACAAGGGTCATCGGTTGTGCAAACCACTTCAACTTTGAATTTACGCATCATTCCACGAGCAGTAAAACCATCTTCCTGCAACATTTGGTTACATTGTTCATAGATTTCTAATGCAGTTTCAGGTGACAAAAGTGTGTCTATTCCAAAAACACGTTGAAGTTCCATATGTGTCCAATGATACATGGGGTTTCTCATTGTATATGGAATTGTTTCTGCAAATTTTTGAAACTTTTCCCAATCAGAAGCTTCTCCGGTAATATATTTTTCTTCTACTCCATTGGCGCGCATTAATCGCCATTTGTAATGATCACCACTAAGCCACAAGTCTGTTATGTTTTTGAAGCGATAGTCCTCAGTAATCAATTTTGGATCTAAATGACAGTGATAATCGATAATAGGAAGATCTTTCGCATGATTGTGATACAAAGATTGTGCTATTGGTGTTTGTAGTAGAAAGTTTTTATCTAAAAATTTACTCATTAAAATTAAATTGGATGCTTAATTATGTAACTCTTTTATTTTCACATTCTGAAACCAAACCTCATCACCATGATCTTGCAGAAGAATATGCCCTGTTTCTGCATTTCCAAAGCTAGGCCAATCTTTATACTTACTAAAGTTCACCAATGCATTCCACATTTGAGTGTTTCGTTCATATTCTACAATCTTCACTCCATTGAGCCAATGCTCAACATGATTTCCTTTCACAACAACCATGGCTGTGTTAAAAAAGCCACGACGAAAAGGTTTGTTGTCTGGTGCAGGAATTATATCATATAGTGCGCCTAACTTTCTGTTACCCTCAACACCCATTTTAGCATCAGGATGGTTATTGTCGTCCAATATTTGAAATTCGCATCCAATAGCTGACCCCTCGCCAGTATTCAAATCGGGGTCTACAAAATATTTGATTCCACTATTAGCACCCTCAGTGATTTTAAAATCAACCTTCACAATAAAGTCCTTATATTTCTTTCGGGTTACTATATCACCACCAAATGCAGATTCAGCACCTCCACTACTCTTCACTTTCAAAACTCCATCATCTATCACCCATCCTTTTTCTGGGAAATGATCCAATCTGGCTCCTCGCCAACCATCAGTTGTTTTACCATCCCAAAGAAGTTCCCATCCATCTTGTTGTTCTCTTTCAGAAATAGTGTTAGCTATTGTATTTATTTGTTCAATGGTATGAGATGTTGGTGGAGTTACAAACTGCTCCAAATTATCAGTCATTATGCGAATGTTCCTCCATGAAACTGTTTTACCAGCGTTTTCCTCCCCCACAGAATGTACTTGTAGTGCAATAAATCCTGAAAGGGTCATGTCATCTATCAAATCTGCACACGGAACTCCATTTACCCAAGTGCGAATAGAACTACCAATGGCCTCGATACGAGCACTGTTCCACTGTTTATTAATGAAGGCTTTTTGTCCTCCGGTATTGTTTGTGAGAGGATATAGCCATCCACGTCTTGCTTCATCATAAATACCTCCTGTATATGCTCGTTCCGATGGATCTATTTCAAATTGATAACCATGCACACGTCCATCATTATACTCTTTAAGGCTGAGACTCCGAAACTGAACTCCAGAGTTTAACCCATCGTCCACTTTAAAGTCGAACTCTAAAATAAAATCATCATACACTTTATCAGTAGCCAAAAAAGTATTGGGTGTGCCAACTTTTGAGATTCCAACAATAGTATTATTCTCAACTTTATATTCTGCAGTTCCATTAAGCTTAGTCCAACCTTTTAGGTTTTTACCATTGAATAGCTCTTGCCAATTTGCCTCTTGCCCAAAAGAAGCTAAAGCAAAAAACAGTGTAATAATAAATAGTATGTTTTTTTTCTTCATAATAAATCTTTAATTATTTTGAAATAAATAGCTTTTTAGTTTTATCGAGTTATAGCTTTGCTATAAAATGTTATTTATAAAGGAGCAGAACATAGGAATCTCTAATATTAGTCTTATTCCTGTGTAGCAGCTACAACACCTCTAAAATAGCCTATTGACTCTGCTATACCCATAAATGGATTGTCCATATCGCGCTCATGTTCAAGACTTACTATTCCAGAGTATTTTACTTTTCGCAACATTCTAACAAAACCAGGGATGTCTAATATTCCACGACCCACCTCAACAGAGTATCCCAATTTTGTTGCTCCAGTAACATCTTTAAGATGAACATCAAACACCCTTGAATGATATTTCTCTAAATCAGCAACAGGATCTTTGCCATTTCTTCTGTCATGTCCAATATCAAGACACATACCCATGCGAGGATCCAAATCTTTCACATTTTCCCACACATCATCTGCATCTGGATATAATTCAATATCGGGACCATGAAGATGAATGGCATATTGCATATCATACTCGGCAACCTTCTCACTCACATAAGGCAATAATTCATAATTCGGTACACCAACTATTAGCTTAACACCTACACGCTTAGCATAATCAAATGCGCGATCTACTTCTTCTTTAGTTTTCATATAAATGGGGCCTACTCCATATCCTGTTACCCCATACTCTGCCAATTTTGAATGAAACGCTTTAATTTCATCATCCGTGCTAGAAAAAGACAAATGAAAATCTTTGATACAAAGATATTGTACATCAGTGGTTTTAAGAGTCTCAAGTGTTTTATCCAAATCAAATTTGTGAAATGTATAACCCGCTATGCCAAGTTTGAAGGTTTCTATAGTTTCAGGAGCAGGCTGAGGATCGGGTCGTTTTAGTCCTTGTGCATTAGTTATATTACCCAATGAAAATAAAGCTATAAGTATGCTAAATATAATCTTCATAGTATATTATTTTGTTTATAATTTATAGAATTCTTCCCATCCTTTGCGTGGAGGTTCGCCAACAAGAAATGCATCTGCAAAAGGATCATTCTTTACACGCTTTGTATCTCTGTCAAAAACAATTTTTCGATTCAAACGCTGTGCCATTACACCCAAACAGAAAACTTGACTCAATGGTCCACCAATTTCAAACGGTGAACGCGTTTCTTCTTTTCCTTGACAAGCCAACAAGAAGTTAGCATAATGATTGGAAGTGCTTTCAGGATAGTCAGGCAATTTACTCGCCATATCTTTTGCTTTTTCATCGGGAATAATAGACAGTGTGCTACCGTGCGAAGCCCCTTTGAAAGTTAAATCCTTACTGTAGATCTCTTTCCCAGGATTTAGTTGCGTTGGTTGAATTTCACCTGCAGGTGAAGGAGGAATGTTAGGGTCTAACTCCGACTCACCATATCCTTTAGGCAGAGCAGGAATATTGTTAACTCCATCATACCAAGTTATTTCAACTGGAGGCATTGCGCCACGTTTGGGGAAATTAAATTGAATGGTACTTGCCATGGGGAAAAAGAAATCGTTGTGTCCATCCAATTTTAGAGGAATAATCTCTTCGGGAAGACCCAACTCTAAAAAACGATGAGCAGTATCTATAATATGCGCACCCCAATCGCCCAATGCACCCATGCCAAAGTCATACCAAGAGCGCCAATCGCCGTAGTGATATATACTATTGTATTCGTGATAGGATACTGCCGATAACCATTTGTCCCAATCAAGGGTTTCTGGTATTGCTTCTGCTGGAGGGAGTGATTTCATATTTGGATCCCAACTGTGCCAACGTCTAGGGTTGTTCATGTGGGCTGTTATTGCAGTAACATCTTTTATAATTCCGGCCTCTTTCCAAGCTTGAAACTGAAAGAAGTTTGCTTCGGAATGACCTTGATTTCCCATTTGAGTAACTACATTTTTGTTCTTTTGGGCAGAGCGAATCATCAATTCAACTTCGTGGAAAGTACGAGCCATAGGTTTTTCAACAAACACATGCTTATTTAAAGACATGGCAAGCATGCAAGCAGGAAAGTGAGAAAAATCAGGGGTAGAAACAGCAACAGCATCTATTTCGTTTCCCATTTTATCAAACATTTCTCGGAAATCCTTAAAACGTTTTGCTTTGGGATATTTGCCTAACGCAGGTTGAGTATGTTCTGCATTTAAATCTACATCACACAAAGCAACAACATTTACAAGTCCGGTTTTATCAAACTCTCTTATAATATCCCACCCTCGGTTACCAATACCAATAAAAGCAACGTTTACTTTATTGCCTGAACTCATTATTCTACTGTAACTTGCGGCATTGGTTTTTGATGAAAACCCACTAAAAGCCAAACCGGCTGAAGCTAAGGCTGCGTTTCGAAGAAACTCTCTACGTGTTGACATATTCTACCTTTTTAAATTATACTAGATTTATATTATTTAAGCGTTATTGCAAATATACAATTTATATTTAAAACTTACAGAGATTATCAATTTGTTATACTTAAAAGAAAAAATGCCTCAAACAGTAGTTTCTTCTCCGCTTATTGTTATTTTTGTAATTGAATAAATTAAAACACTTAGAATAGACTTTAATATATCCATTTGTGAATATCATAAAAAGAAGATTCAACTTCATAACTCTGTTTTTTATTGCAACCACTATACTGCTTGCTATACTACTTGTGTCTGTCAACTTCTCTAAAGAAAAGGAACTTGGATACGACAGTACAGCCGTGCTCAATAGAGTTGTGCCCATACAAGAGTTGGCATTGATAAAGTACAACTACTCTGGTGTGATAGGGTATAAAGACTTTGTGAAAATACTCAAAATAAATGTTCCTCTAACAGAAAAATCTTTTCTCTTGAAATACAATGGCTATATCAAAGCTGGTGTAGATTTTGAGAACATGAAGGTAGAGGTTTCGGGCAAAGATGTACACATCTCTTTGCCAAGAGCAAGAATATTGGATACCTTGATTGATGAAAAGTCCATTAAGGTATACAATGAAAGTATGAATGCATTCAACCCACTTACCATTGCTGACTACAACAAAGCCATTGTGAAAGAAAAAGACACCATGGTGAACGATGCTATATCTCAAGGTATACTGAAAGATGCCACCAAGCAAGCCGAAGTAGTGCTAACATCTATAATGAAGGATATGGGGTTTGAGAATATAAAAATTACACAAGAAATTAGAATACCAAGACCTAACTAAAATAAAACTTACAAATAAACATTCATCATGAAATTTACAACAAAGCTATTGATTTTCTGGGCATCTGTTTTTTTGATTTTTCTATCAGGTATTGTCTTTGTTATGACAGTATTCTGGGGAATGCATTTTAACTTTTGGCATTTGCTAGTAGCATTTATAATTAATGGAGTAATTCCACCTGCAATAATCACATCTTTCTTCTATAACAGATTAGAATACATGGAGTCCGAGATTGATACTCCACCTAAATTTAAAGGTGTTAAAACAAGGGTACTTCCTTTCAAATCAAGAACAAGTTGTCCGTTTGATGAAATGATGCAAAAAATTGATCGCCAATACATTATATCTTATTCTGACAGAAAAAATAAAATACTTAAATTTAGAACAGATACACGCATGCTTTCATGGGGTATAGGTGGTTATCTTAAAATGCTGGACGATGAAACAGTAGAAGCCTATGTTTATCCGGTTTTTAAAAACTCAAAGAGAGAAGAACTTACAACAAATCAAGTTCTTAGAGTTGTACACTCTATTTTTAGTTGCTAATTAGCTCATGTTTTTCGGAAGTAGAATTTTTAATGATTACTTTTCTTATTCCAATAAGTGAGTGTTTACTATATTGAAAGCTTTTGAACCTGTTGTAAGAAAAACGTGTTGCTAAAAGTTGCGAATTAAACGGCTTTTAAATTGGTGCTGCAATGGCTTACTTTATCAAATAACTATCAAACTTAAGCTCATTCAATATCAATTTGTAAATAATAAGTTGTCATTTCTGCCAATTCAATTGAAAGTGTGCCAAAAATAAGTTGGAAATCAAATTCTCCGCTGTAGATAAGTCAAGTATGTCATGAAAATTGAGTCTACCACAGTAGATTGGACAATCATCTCATGAAAATTGAATCTACCGGCGTAGAAATGTTTTGAATTACAAAAACTGCTCATTTTAGAACAAATATCAAAGAAAAATGCCATGAGAACATAAATTGTAGCTCGAATTTCAAAAATCACCTGATGAAGTGAAATTTCTACGTCGTGAATTAATTTTTTATGTCACAAATACTCCTGAAACGGTCAACAAAAGGAAAATAATGACATTTAAAACATTTCTACCGCCGTAGATGTGAGTTTCATCAAATTGAAAATATATTGCATGGAATTCCACTTTAATAGCGTGTTTACTTCTGTATCGGTTCTATTTGGACGATGAATGTAAGAAACCTTTTTTCTAACTGAAAAAATAATTACTTTTGTATAGTTACTATACACACAAACAAATTACTATTGCGTCTTTGAAAAAAACAAGACCAATTAAAACAAACAAATGCAAAAAGAAAAGAACAATATACTGAGCTATGCCATGCAAGCGGGTTTTGGATTAGGTGGATTTTGGGTTTTTAAATATCTCTTCGTAATAGGTGCTACACAATACTCAGCATTAGAATACGTAAACTCATTTCTCATCTTCTTTACTCCCCTATTACTGCTTTTTTATTTAATTCGATTTAAGAATGTAAGCACAGACAACAAATTGAAATATTGGACAGGAGTAAGATTAGGCATTTTGCTCTTCTTTTTTGCAGCAATCATTGAAGCTGCTATTGTCATTGTACACGTAGTGTGGTTAGATCCAAGTTACATCTCTGTTGTAAACGAACAAACGATAGAACTTGCAAAATCGCTCGATTTTAGTGAATCAATGATGGACGAATTAAAAAAACAAAGTTCTTTTTCACCCACAACTTATGTCTTTAGACAAATGATGAGCAATGTAGCCATCGGATTAGTTCTCTCATTGATGCTCACCCCGCTTGCATCAAGAATAAATTTAGACATTAAGAATTTAAACAAATAAGATTTAATAATAGCCAGTATGGATATTTCTGTAGTAATCCCTTTGTACAACGAAGAAGAGTCAATTCCCGAATTGCATAGTTGGATTGAAAGAACAATGGAAGAGAATGGCTTTTCGTACGAGATAATATATGTGGATGACGGAAGCACTGACAACTCTTGGAAAATTATAACACAACTGAAAGAGAAATCAGACAGAGTTAGAGCCATTAAGTTTCAGCGAAACTATGGTAAGTCGCCTGCTCTGCACTGTGCCTTTCAAAAAACTAAAGGAGATGTTGTCATCACTATGGATGCGGACTTGCAAGATAGCCCCGACGAAATCCCCGAGCTATACAGAATGGTGAAAGAAGATAACTATGATTTGGTTTCGGGTTGGAAAAAGAAACGATATGATGGAACCTTCACCAAAAACATTCCTTCTAAAATTTACAATGCTACTGCCAGAGCAGTTACAGGCATTAAGTTGCACGACATGAATTGCGGCCTTAAAGCGTACAAAAAAGAGGTGGTGAAAAACATCGAAATCTACAACGACATGCATCGCTACATTCCAGCATTGGCAAAAAATGCAGGATTCACAAAAATTGGTGAGAAGGTTGTGCAACATAGTCCTCGCAAATATGGCAAAACCAAATTTGGAATGAGCCGTTTCTTTAATGGTTACTTAGATTTGCTTACACTTTGGTTCCTATCGGTTTTTGGTAGAAAACCAATGCATTTCTTTGGCATTCTTGGTAGTTTAATGTTTTTAATTGGCTTTATAGCCATCATATTTGTAGGAGCGTCAAAATTATACGCAATGAAACATGGTCTTGGCTATAGGTTAGTAACAGATTCGCCCTATTTCTTTCTATCCCTCACCGCAATGATAGGGGGAACACAGCTTTTTTTGGCTGGGTTTCTCGGCGAACTTGTTTCACGCAACTCGGCCAACAGAAACGACTATCATATTGAAGAAGAATTTTAAAATAATTAGAATAGTATGAGTATAGATAAACTATTTTTGGAACGAAAATCAGTGCGTTCATTCTCAAATAAAGAGTTAGATAACGAGACAATTTTAGAGTTGCTTAATGCTGCTCGTCTTGCACCTTCTGCTGTAAACTATCAGCCGTGGCGCTTCTTCATTTGCACTACTGATGATATGAAGCAACGAATAGTAGAAAGCTATCCGCGCAAATGGTTCAAGAGTGCACCACTCTACATTGTGGCGTGTACAGATAAATCTCAATCGTGGAAACGTGGAGCTGACAATAAAGATCATGGTAATATTGATGTTGCCATTGCTGTTACACATCTCATGCTGAAAGCAACCGAATTGGGATTAGGAACTTGTTGGGTATGCAACTTTGATGCAACTATTCTCAATGATGCCCTTAATTTAGACAGCGTATTAGAGCCTGTAGCTATTATTCCTATAGGTTATCCTTCAGAAGCTGTTTCTATTGAAACAGAACAACCTAAGAAAAGAAAATCGATAGAGGAATTTACTGAATGGATGTAAATCTTTATTGCTATTTATAACATTACTTACCACCCATTCCACCACTTATGAAACATCTCAACAAAGCCTCTAAATATATTATTTTCTTTTTTATTGTTACTATATTTATTAGTTGCAATTCCGACAACAAAAAAGAAGCTAATCCTTATCAGCAAGAAAGCGGCGAAATATTTCACACCTACTTTCACATTAAGTATCAATATAATACCTCTTTGAAAGAAGAGATAATGGAAGCTTTGCAAAAGTTTGACCAATCGCTCAACCCTTTCAAAGAAACTTCAATTATTGCGAAAGTGAATAACAATATACCTGTAGAATTAGATTCGCTGTTCATTGAAGTATTCAACAAATCGATGGATGTTTCCCGCAAAACCAATGGCAAATTTGATATTACTGCTTCACCCTTTATCAATGCATGGGGATTTGGTTTTAAAGACATGGACAATGTTACACCCGAAAAGATTGACAGCATGAAACCTTTTGTTGGGTACAACAAAATAAGAATTGAAGATGGAATAGTTGTAAAAGATGATCCTCGTGTGCAAATAAACACTTCCGCCATAGCCAAAGGTTACTCTTGCGACATTGTGTCCCACCTTTTAGAAAGCTACGGAATCGAAAACTACATGGTGGAAATTGGTGGAGAAATTACAATGAAAGGAACGAATGAGAAGGGTGATTGCTGGCGTATAGGTATTGACAAACCAACAGACGACTCATTGGCAATGCAACGCGAATTGCAACTCATTTTATCGGTTTGTGATAAAGCAGTAGCAACTTCTGGCAACTATAGAAATTACTATGTGAAAGATGGTGTAAAGTATTCACACACTATCGACCCACAAACCGGATATCCTTCTGAACAAGACATACTGGGCGCAACAGTAATAGCCGACGACTGCATGACTGCCGATGCCTTTGCAACTGCATTTATGGCAATGGGTGTAGAAAAATCTGTGGAAATAGCAAAGACAATTCCTGGACTTCACTACTATTTTATATATGCTAAAGCCGATGGCGAAGTTACCAATATGTTTTCCGATGAGTTTCACCAATTCATAGTAGAATAGGTGTATTTAAGAGATGAAAGTTAATAGCAAGAATCAGATTGTCAGCTTCTCAAAAATAGTGTAGCTTTGGAGTGATTAAAAAAGAAGGAGTATGAACAGGACAAGAGAAAATATCGATTTCAAACGTATTGAGCAAGCTATAAACTATATTCGCAGCCATTTTAAAGAACAACCCAGCTTAGATGAAATTGCAGCGGCTATAAATCTAAGTCCTCATCATTTTCAGCGTCTTTTTACGCAATGGGCAGGAGTTAGTCCAAAAAAGTTTCTTCAATATACCACTTTAGAATATGCCAAAGCTCATCTGAAAGAAAAGAAAACATTGCTTGATTTGTCTATCGATGCAGGACTGTCAGGCCCAAGTCGACTACACGATCTATTTGTGACAGTAGAAGCCATGACACCTGGAGAATACAAAAATCAAGGAAAAGACTTAACAATTCATTACTCCTATCCCGAAACTATCTTTGGCTCATCTTGCGTAGCTTCAACTGACAAAGGTGTTTGCTATTTAGCTTTTGGAGATACATCAACTGCCTATAAAGAATTGATAGAACTATTCCCTCGTGCCAGTTTTATTCAACAAGAAGAATTCATTCACCTTCAAGCAGTTGCTTTTCTTCAAAACCCTGATAGCGCACTCAATCCATTACAATTACACATCAAAGGAACTGACTTTCAACTAAAAGTGTGGGATGCACTTCTCAAAATCCCTTTGGGAGAACTCACAACCTATGGAAATATCAGTAACCACCTCAACAATCCTAAAGCTAACCGTGCAGTTGGCACAGCCGTTGGTTCAAACCCTATCTCTTACATTATTCCCTGCCATAGAGTTATTCGTTCCAGTGGAGAATTGGGAGGTTATCATTGGGGATTGGACCTGAAAGTAGCTATGATTGGGTGGGAAGCAGCGAAAAGATAGTAACTTAAAACCTTTTAGCAGTCTGCTTGTTCATATAAAGTAATAAGATTTGTTATTTTGTTTGTTAATTGATAATTGACAAAATAATTGTGTAATTTTGCTCTAAGAAAGTAAGATAATAACCCAAAAAGAAAGAGATATAGAAAAATGAGAAAATGGCGTATTGAAGATTCAGAAGAGACATATAACATAAGCGGTTGGGGAAATAAATTCTTCTCCATAAATGAAAAAGGTAACGTGCTAGTTACACCACAAAAAGATAGTCATGGAGTTGACTTAGACGAGTTGATGAAGGAACTTGATCTGCGCGATGTTTCAGCTCCCGTATTGATTAGATTTCCTGAAATTTTAGACAGTAGAATAGAAAAGATAAGTACGTGTTTCAAAATTGCAGCTGAAGAGTACGGATATAAAGCACAGAATCATATTGTTTATCCTATCAAGGTAAACCAAATGCGCCAAGTAGTCGAAGAGATAGTAAATCACGGTAAGAAATTTAACATTGGCTTGGAAGCAGGCTCCAAACCAGAACTTCATGCAGTATTGGCTATTGATACTGATCGTGACTCGGTAATTGTTTGTAACGGTTACAAAGACGAAAACTATATAGAATTAGCCCTTTTGGCTCAAAAGATGGGTAAGCAAGTTTTTCTTGTTGTAGAAAAACTAAATGAGCTCCATTTGACATTAAAATTAGCCAAACGATTAAAAGTAAGACCAAATATTGGCATTCGTATCAAACTAGCAAGCTCAGGTAGTGGTAAATGGGAAGAATCGGGAGGAGATGGAAGCAAATTCGGACTAAACTCCAGTGAGCTCTTAGAGGCCATGGATGTGCTGAAAGCACATAAAATGACAGATTGTTTGCGCCTCATACATTTCCATATCGGTAGCCAGATAACAAAGATTCGTCGCATCAAAACAGCATTGCGCGAAGCTGCACAGTTTTACGTACAACTTTATCAACTTGGCTTTAAAGTTGAGTTTGTAGATATTGGTGGTGGATTGGGAGTAGATTATGATGGGACTCGTTCATCATACAGCGAAAACAGTATTAACTATTCTATTCAAGAATATGTGAATGATGCCGTTTTCACTTTTGTGGATGCGTCTGATAAAAATGAGATACCTCATCCAAAAATTATCACCGAATCCGGACGTGCACTCACTGCACATCACTCCATACTTATCTTTGAAGTGTTAGAAACAACTACTCTTCCTGAATGGGCAGATGAAATTGATATTCACGAAGACGACCACGAATTGGTGAAAGAGCTCTATAAAATTTGGGAATCACTCAATCAGCCCAGCATGTTGGAAGCATGGCACGATGCACAGCAAATAAGAGAGGAATCTTTGGATATGTTTAGCCTTGGCATGCTCGATCTGAAAACTCGTGCTCAAGTGGAGCAACTTTATTTCTCAATTATGCGCGAAATAAACGTGGTTATCAAAAAAGCAAAACATTCACCGGAAGAGCTCCGACAATTGGCAACTTTGTTACCAGATAAATATTTCTGCAACTTCTCATTGTTCCAGTCATTGCCAGACTCATGGGCTATAGACCAAGTGTTCCCTATCATGCCTATTCATCGTTTAGATGAGAAACCCACTCGCACTGCAACTTTGCAAGACATAACGTGTGATTCGGATGGAAAAGTTGCCAACTTTATTTCGCAAGATGGCAAGCAATCTTCCTACTTGCCTGTACATTCTCTCAAAAAGGGTGAGCCGTACTACTTGGGCGCTTTTCTTGTTGGAGCTTACCAAGAGATATTGGGCGACTTACACAATCTTTTTGGAGATACCAATGTGGTACACGTGAGCGTTGATAAGAACAGTCACAAAATAGAACAAATAATTGATGGCGAAACTGTAGCTGAAGTATTAGAATATGCTCAATACAATTCGAAAAAACTTGTAAGAACAGTTGAAACGTGGGTGATGAGCTCCGTAAAACAAGGATTTATCTCTTCGGAAGAAGGAAAAGAATTCTTGGCCAACTATCGCTCTGGTTTATATGGATATACTTACTTAGAGTAAGCCTCAACGTTATTTGAAGATAATTCAAAAGCCTTTCGAACTTAATTGTTTGAAAGGCTTTTTTCATATCGTTATAAAGACTGAACCATAAACTCGGATCACATGCAAAAGTATGTGTTTGCTTTTACATTTTACTTGTTAATTTGATTTAAGTTTCTCCCTATAACAAATTTCACAGGCCGCATCTATGATGCTTGAGTTGTTGTGTGTAAACGTTTACTACAGACGGTACGACTCCTACGGAG
>SMER01000167.1_pt1 | contig 15878 bp, 10 predicted proteins | sample 2456411 | NCBI WGS metagenome assembly SMER01 (sample SAMN10132597, study PRJNA489261) | soil metagenome | isolation source: day1 antibiotic-silt loam soil ammended with raw manure from dairy cow... | place: USA | collected 2015-05-01 | reverse complement strand
TATAGCTTACCACCTAATATCGCTGAGAGAAGTAACAGAAGGAACAACACCCTTAGTTTTTGATATTATTCACGGTAGTACAATCATGCATATTTATTATACTACTGCCCCTTTATATTTTATATGGTTATATGTTTTTCTGAAATTCTTATTCAAAAAAAGCACTGAGGATAGTAAGAATATTTCCTCACCAGTTGTTGGTAGACTATAGATACAAAATGCAAGTATTTAATCATCACAAAACCATACTATAAAACAAAATAAAGTCCCCTCCTCCACTATTACAGTGAAGGAAGGGACTTTGTTTGTAATTGTAAGAAACAACACTTCTTCTCAGTTCAGCAAGTGTCCCTTCAATTTTTTTACCCCCTAATTCTTATAATACAGTTTATACTCCCATGCTTTTAATTCAACAGAATCCATAGCTACGCTAGATGTTGCATTGTGAAACTCTTTAAAACCATCTCCTGCAATTGTCTCATCAAACGCTACAACCACACTTTCATCGGTAAAGTTGAATACGCAATGAACTTCATTCTCACCTTTTACACGTTTAAACGACCACACTTTATCGGGCATGTTATTGTCAATCTCTACCATATCACCGCCTTTTTCTTGTGTAAAGAGAGCAGGATTTGATTTTTTTAATGCAATGAGTTGTTCATATAAATCTGTGAATTTATGCTTAACACCTAATGCAGGCCAATCGATATTGTCTTTGTCAAAGAACTCTAAACGACGGTTGAAACCAACTTCCTGCCCATTGTATATTAGTGGCATTCCTGGCAACACATAAGTGAGAGCCGCAAATGTAGGCACGGCATTGCCCATACGTTCAAATTCTGTACCATTCCATGAGTTCTCGTCATGATTAGACGTGAAATACATTGGTATAGCCCTATCATCAAAACGAGCATTCATCTTGTTCAACGATGTGCGCAACGAATCAACATTACCCTCGCCTTTTGCCACCATATTCATTTTGTGGTGAAAATCCCAAGCATAGTAAGCATCAAAAGCTTTTGTGTTCAACTCAGGTTCTTCAGCTTCGGCCAACATAAAGATATCAGGTTTTAAAGCTTTTAGTGCATCTGTAGCGCGCTCCCAAAAGTCAGTTGGTACTTCATTTGCTACATCACATCTAAAACCATCTATACCAGCTTCGCGCACCCACCACATCATACTTTGCAACATTGCATCGCGCATATCATCGTTGTTGTAGTTTAGTTTGGCAACATCGCTCCAATCGTATGGAGCTTCAATATTACCAAGACTATCGGTTACATACCAATCTTCATTCTCTAGCCACACAGCATCGCGCGAAGTATGATTAGCTACCCAATCTAGAATCACTTTCATACCTGAAGCATGTGCTTTGTCAACCACCGATTTAAAATCGGCCAATGTACCAAACTCACTATTTACCTCTGTGTAGTTTTGAATGGAATAATAACTACCCAACGAACCTTTTCGTTCTACCTCACCAATAGTTTGAAGGGGCATAAACCAAAGAATACCTACACCCAACTCTTGCAAACGGGGTATGTGTTGTTCAAATGCACTAAATGTGCCTTCGGTAGTGTACTGCCTCACATTTACTTCGTAGATGGTAGCATCGTAAACCCAATTGGTATGTTCGCCAGCAATTGTTATTGTATCTGCTGAGTCGTTTGTGTTGCAAGCAAACAGTAATAATGCTGCAAACAGAAGAATTGATATTTTTTTCATTGTCTATTTTTATATTTATTTTTTAAAGGCGTATGTATGCTGAGCCTAGTAACACTAAACCTGAAAATCTTTCTCAATAGCATAGCATTAATACGATAACTTTTTACTCTTAACTTTTAATTTATACATATCATCTTTATCATCCACAAACCGAACCACCATTGCCGCAACAAGCATTAATATACCTGCCAGTACCAATGCATAGATAGCTTGCGAATCGAAAAGTCTTTTTACCATTGGCCCACCAAACACACCATTCACAATTTGAGGTAGCGTAATAAAGAAGTTGAACAGACCCATATAAACACCCATTTTCTTTACAGGTAAAGAGCCTGCCAAAATAGCATATGGCATAGCCAAGATACTACCCCAAGCAATACCTATACCCACCATAGGAAACAATAGAAGTACAGGGGTTTTAATAAAGAACATGGAGATAAAACTTAGTCCACCCATTGCTAAAGAAAAAGCATGTATGTTTTTTCGGCCAAAGTATCCTGCCAATTTGGGCAAGAAGAAGAAGGCGTAGATTGCAGAAACCACATTATAAACACCAAATATAATACCTACCCAGTTGCCTGCATCTTGATATAGTTGCGATGAAGTATCGTTGATATCTGCACCATACACATGTACTGCCACAGCTGGTGTAGTAAAAACCCACATTGAGAAAAGAGCAAACCATGAGAAAAACTGAACCAATCCCAACTGTTTCATTGTTTTGGGCATCTCTCTTATATCCTCGGCTATTGATGTAAAAAACGATTGCTTCTCTTCTGGTTCAACATCTACATCGTCGGCAATATCTGACGCCATTACCTCATCGGGATATTCTTTGGTTTTAACAACCGTCCAAATTATGGTTGCCAATAAAACAATCGCTCCTGCATAAAACGAGAATATAACATTGTCGGGCACTTGCCCTTCGGCTGCCACCTTAGATATTCCAAACCACTCTGCTAATACATACGGAAACCACGAACCCAAGAAGGCACCAATACCAATAAGTGCTGTTTGCATCGAGAAGCCAAGCGTACGCTGTTCAGAGGGAAGCAAGTCGGCCACCAAAGCACGAAAAGGCTCCATGGTAATATTGATAGATGCATCCATAATCATGAGCATACCCGCTCCTACAAACATAGATGGAGCAATGGATGTAAACATGGCCGAGTTGGGCATCAAAACCAAAGCAATGGCAGTGAGCACAGCTCCTACAAGAAAATAAGGACGGCGGCGCCCTAGTCTAGTCCAAGTTCTATCGCTATAATGCCCCACAATGGGTTGAATAATCATACCTGTGAGTGGTGCTGCTAACCAAAACCAAGAGAGGTGCTCCATATCTGCACCAAATGTTTGAAGAATACGACTAGCATTTGCATTTTGCAGGGCAAAACCAAACTGAATTCCGAGAAACCCGAAACTCATATTCCAAACATCCCAAAACGACATCTGTTTTCTTTTCATTCCATCTATATTTTTCTGATAATTAAATTTGTATTTACGTATTGTGATAAGAGCACTTTACAAATATAAACTACTTTAAGGATGTTTTTCAGAATATGCAGGTAAAACAAGACAAGATTATATGCAAACGAATGCACAAAGCCTCAAAAACTTAGCGAGTAGAATTTCTAACCACCAATTCTGTCTTTATTAACTTGCTCACAACTCCTTTTTTGGTCTCGCGACCCTCAATACGGTCTATTAACAATCGTGCTGCTTGTGCGCCAATTTCAAATCCATGTTGATCTACACTTGTAAGCGTAGGTTCGGTAACTTGGGTGAGATAACCATTAGTAAAACCACAAATAGATACATCTTCTGGAACACGCAGACCTGCATCTCTCACCACCCTTAAACAGTAGGCAGCCACCTCATCGTTGATGCAGAAAAATGCATCGGGTATATTCTCTGTGCGGAGCATATCGGGCACCATAGTTTGAGCAATAATTTGTGTATCGCACTCTCTAATCATTGATTTATCTACTGGTAATTTATTTTTCCTGAGAGCATCCTCATATCCCATTCTTCTATTATTAGAGATAGGCATATTGGCATCAGATCCCAAGAAAGCTATTCTTCTGCATCCTGTCGACACCATATAATCAACTGCATTGAAAGCACCCTCATAATCATCTACTACTACTTTATCAGTATTGATACCTGTGCAAATACGGTCGAAAAATACCAAGTCAACATTATTGTCAATAGCATCTTGAAAATGATCGTATTTATTTGTGGTTTTAGATTGCGACACCAATATTCCACTCACGCGCGCATCCAATAAGGTTTCTACACTTTTCACCTCTTTGTTATAATCTTCACCAGACTGACAAATAAGAATGTTGTAATTCCACCTTTCGGCCTCTTCTTGAATTCCTGCCAGCACAGTTGAGAAAAAGTAGTGTACCAGCTTGGGCACAATCACCCCAATGGTAGTGTTGCGTTGTGTACGCAATTGCATGGCTAGCACATTGGGTTTATACTTGTGTTTGCGTGCAAATTCTTGCACAAGCTCTCTCGTCTCCGCGCTAATAGCTGGATTGTCTTTCATTGCCCGCGATACGGTAGAAGCTGAAAGATTCAACGCCTTGCCAATGTCTTTTAAAGTAATATATTGTTTGCTCATAGGGGTAAACAAAATGGTGTTCCTCAAAAATAAGGAAATTTTTTATATAATGAGGCCTTCAGTAGTTAAAACTATATGTTAGTTCTGCTAGACAATCAAAAGGAGTAAATTGCATTTAATTACTGAAAGGTTCATAAAGTCATAAAGATACATACGCTCTTCTATTTTTTCGAGATTTTACCACTCTCTTTATTTTGTAAAGCAGCCCTCAACTTATCAGCCAACAGGCTTGAAGACTCACCATCACCGAAACTTATAAAATGCTGTTCTTCAGAGTTATTACTCTCTTCATTTCTTAACTCATCGGGCCATTCAGATTGCGGTATTTGATTATCCTTCAACTCTTGTCGCTTAATACGTTTTTCATGCAAAGTATCAGCCTCCTCAATAGCAAGAGGCAAAAGATTCTCATACTTTATTACTCCTTTTTCAAACCCCCAGTTAAAAACATCATGAGGTTTCAATTGTATGTAATTATACAAAACACTTTTATCTTGTATCTCTGCAAACTCATTATCCAAAAAGTTATCATTAAATGGATGAAAATCGGTCTCTACATTTTTATAATTCAAATTGATGTGCACAATCATTAATCCTAAATCGAAATCAGCTCTACTTAATATTGAATAAGATGTTCTCAGTTGCTTTGATGCATTGGGAACTGCCTTGTTTGAAGATGAAACCTTTACCTCAACCAAGTAATGTTTTTCTGCTATTTTATAAACTAAGTCAATCTCTTTAAATCTCTTCTCATAAGTATTATCACGTCTCAAAGCTTCATAGCTTATTATTCTCTCAGAAAGTACAGCTCCAGATTGTTTAGCCCACTCTCTCACAGTTAACTCCAATGGATAAGCCACAATATCTGAATAACTTCGCTGGTTCTTTGGTCTTAGTCGAACATTAGCTAATTGAATGTTAGTGATATAGGCGCAATAATCCTCATCACTATCATCTACTAGCTTGATATTCCTTAATTTATAGGTGTGTTTTCTTTGGTGTGCCATTTCATGTTTTATTTATTAACTGCTTAAAATATTTAACTAACTCTTCTCACCATCAATCACACCTTCTTGCCTCTATAAAAATAAGAGAGAATAAACCCCATTACCAAAATACTGCTTCCTATTACAAATGCATAGAGTCCAGCATCATCAGAGTAATTGTCTTTCATAAATGCTACAATCTGTGGACCAATAATGCCACCCACACCCCAAGCTGTAAGTGCTGCGCCATATAATACAGGCATCAATTTAGCACCATAACTATCGTTGATAAGCGATGGCATAACACCAAAGCCCCCGCCATAGCACAACAATACAATGCAGACAAACACAGAAAACAAAAGAGGATGCGATACAAAAATGAGTGCTACAAATATAATAGCTTGCAATGCAAGTAATATCCTGAAAGTAGTAATACGTCCAATTTTATCTGAAACTGCACCCCAGAAGAAGCGTCCCAATCCATTAAAGATAGAGCTAACAGCAATGAGTGTTGCTCCTGCAGCATTGAGGCTTGCTATTACAGAAGCGTCAGCTAAATCGGTTGCTGGTAAGTTCAATTTCAATATATCTTGCAACAATGGAGATTGAAATGAGATGAAAATCATGCCAGCCACAACGTTTATCATAAACATAAGCCAGATGATAATAAATGATTTCGAAAAAATGAGCTTGGATGTTGAAGGCCCCGCTAAAACGGCAGTTTGTTTAGTTTGAGTTTGTGGTTCAAGTTCATCTGTTGGAGGCAGTTGCATAAACGATGCACTAATGGGTAACACAACAATCAATGTGAGACCAATGTATAAGAAAGTTGTGCTTAAATTGTTACTGCTCATTTGCAAGAAAAGTGGCGCAAGCAATTTAGACATAACCAAAGCACCAAGCCCGAAACCCATTACCACCATACCTGTTGCCAGACCTTGATTTTTGGTAAACCATTTAGATACAGTTGCAACAGGCGTTACATAAGCTAATCCTAATCCTGAGCCTCCGAGTATACCAAAGGCTAAGTACAGCAACCATAATGTGCCCGACGATAAGGCATAAGCCGAAATAATATAACCCAAAGCGTACATTACCCCTCCAGTAATAGCTAACTTTCGTGGGCCATACTTATCTATTTTTGCTCCGCCCCATGCAGCCATTACACCCAGCATGAATATGGATAAACTAAATGCCCATGCCACCTGTGTGTTGCTCCAACCTACTAATTCGGTAATGGGAGTTTGGAAAAAACTCCAAGCATACACTGTTCCCAAAGCCAATTGTGTAAGCGTTCCCATGATGGCTATGAGCCATTTCTTTTCTATTTTAATCATAGTTATATATTTTCTTTGTGTATCTAGATTTCAGATTAAACAAATCATTCAAGACACAAATATAAGGAAAATAGTCGTAAGAAAAGAGAGAGCACCTGGCATTGAAAAGACAACTCAACATTAGCAAACAATTGCTACTCTAACTAATCAAATAACACATTTAAAAATAATCAACAAAACAGGTATTCTCATTTTATTCAAAAATCATATTCATCCCTTTCACTCCAAACTCCTTTAAAATATAATTGCTATATTTGTTATTCCAATAAAATTTAAACTTTACTCGCTATGTTTGACAATCAACAACGTGCTTTCATCGCTATATCCGAAGATGGCGAAGTTACAATGCATCCAAAGATGGCCAATCGCCACGGACTTATTACAGGTGCAACAGGTACTGGAAAAACTGTTACGCTACAAAACCTTACAGAGACTTTCAGCGATATGGGAGTCCCTGTTTTTGTGGCCGATATAAAAGGTGACTTTTCTGGTATTGCAAAGGCAGGAGGAAATAAAACGAGTGTAACAAAACGAGTTGATGAATACGGACTTATAGAAAAAGGCTTTGAGTTTAAAGCCTACCCTACTCAGTTTTGGGATGTATTTGGCGAGCAAGGTCATCCTGTGCGTACAACTATTACAGAAATGGGTCCTCTTTTATTAGAGCGTCTGCTCAACCTCAACGATACTCAAAGTGCTATCCTATCGATGGTGTTTAAGATTGCCGATGATAACAACATGCTGCTTCTCGATTTGAAAGACCTGCAGAAAATGGTAGAGTTTGTTGGCAACAACAGGAGCGAGTATACTACTAAATATGGAAATATATCGCCAGCAAGCATTGGTGCTATTCAGCGTTCGTTGTTGAGGCTGGAGAACGAAGGTGCAGCACATTTCTTTGGCGAACCTAAATTAGTAATAGATGATTTTATCCAAACCATACAAGGCAAAGGCGTTGTAAATATATTGGCAGCCAACAAACTGATGAACTCGCCACGAATTTACACTACATTCTTATTGTGGTTACTTTCCGATCTTTATGAGAACCTACCTGAGGTGGGCGATCCAGACAAACCAAAACTAATTTTCTTCTTCGACGAGGCTCATTTACTATTTAACGATATGCCACGTCATCTGTTAGAGAAGGTAGAACAAATTGTGCGACTCATTCGCTCAAAAGGTGTAGGAATCTACTTCTGCACTCAAAACCCTGCAGATATTCCAGATGCAATTTTAGGACAATTGGGCAACCGTGTACAACACGCACTTCGTGCATATACACCCCGAGATCAAAAAGCTGTGAGAGTAGCAGCACAAACATTTAGGGCAAACCCTAAATATGATACGGAAACAGCCATTACTCAGTTGGAAACAGGCGAGGCGTTAGTATCTTTCTTAGATGAAAAAGGTGCACCGCAAATGGTGGAAAGAGCTTATATACTTCCTCCACAAGGGCAAATAGGACCAATTACAGATGGAGAGCGCAGTAACCTTATTAACAGCTCACTAGTATATGGTGTATACGAGAAGTTGATTGATAGAGAATCGGCTTTCGAAATAATTTCGAGAAGACAAGACCTCTTAGCTGAAGAACAACAACAAGCCGTACTTGAGAAAGAGGCCATTGCAAAACAAAAAGAGTTAGAGAAACAACAACGTGAAACCGAACGACAAACACGCGCCGAACAACGTGCCAGAAAAGCGCAAGGTGGTGGAATAATAGAAGACTTTATTAAGCAGGTTGGAAAGACTACCCAACGTCAAATTACAAATAAGGTAGGCAGAAGCATTACACGCACCATATTTGGGACGTTTTTTGGCAAAAAGTAATGGAAACAATGAGTTAAGCAAACTTTACTCATGCAAAACACCCTTCACTCATGAATCACCTGCAACTTCATGTGTTTTGATTGCTCCTCAGACTAATAACAGTACACATCTATCTAGGCTATGTTTGTGTACCATATCTGAACTGGTGTATTGAAAGTGTCTTGATGAAATTGCCATTGTCGCACAACAATAAGAATTATTGAGTCTGAGGATACTCAATGTTGTACAACAATAGGTTGTTTTGGGTATGAGAATACTCGTTGTTGTACAACAATGAGAAGAAATGAGTCGAACATGACATATAGTTAGAAGATTTGGGGCTAATCGAGGTAAATGTGACATATAGTCATACGTCGACGAGGGTGGTAAATGTGCCGGAGAGATCAACACAAACGTCGAAAGGTTAAATCAAGCTCGCTTTATTAAGTATTGATAAGTTCTGAGAGGGTTAAGAGTGCAATACGTTAAAGAGTGTCACAACAATGAGTTGTCTCAGTTTGTAAAGGAACTCTATACGTTCGACAATGAGTACTATTGGTTTATTTTAACTACAATGTGATTAATTACCAATGACATTAAAGCTTATGATAACCTAAAATCTTTCTTGATATGCTTAGATTCTTTTATTACAATTAGGGAGCATAGAAAAGACGTTGCAATGCAACGCCTCTATATATTCTTGTTATAAATAGTTCTAACTGTCTATAAAGTATTCTTTTGACAACTCACTCCATTCGTGACTCTATTGAAGAAGATTTTTCCTCTAATTCAAACTCGAGTCATTAAATGTATTCCCTTGACGAATATCACCTGTTTGAAACCCTTTATTAAACCAATAGGTGCGTTGAACCGATGTACCATGTGTGAAAGTATCTGGCATTGTATATCCTTGCGATTCTTTTTGTAATGTGTCATCGCCAATTGCTTCCGCCGCACGGATAGCAGATTCTAAATCGCCTGGCTCTAACAATATCATGCCCATTTTCTGAGCTTGATGAGCCCATAATCCTGCAAAGAAATCGGCTTGCAACTCCAGTTTTACATTCAATCGATTATACTCAACTTCGCTTACACTTCCACGATATTCATTCATCTGATCGAGTGTTCCCAATAGCTTTTGCACATGATGCCCCACTTCGTGGGCTGTTACGTAAGCCATAGCCAAATCTCCTGGAGCATTAAAGCGCTGAGACAACTGATGAAAGAAAGATAAATCGATATAAACCTTCTCATCCAATTGACAGTAGAATGGGCCAGTAGATGCTGTTGCTCCTCCACATTCAGATATGGTTTGATCGGTAAATGTTACAAACACAGGTCTGCGATACTCCCTATTCAGCTGTTCATTAAAAATTGTTTCCCACACATCGTTGGCGCTATTAAATACACCAAGAGACAAAACTTTCAGGTCTTCATTCTCTGTTGCTCTTGCAGGGTCATAAACTTCTGTTTGTTCTCCTGGCGCAACCGAGTTGGCTAAGTTTAATAATTCAAGTGGGTTTTGCCCCAACAAAAGCGCAATCACAACTACTATCAATCCTCCTATGCCGCCAATTGCACCTCTTTTGATACCTCTTCCGCGACGGTCTTCATAATTTTTCTCGCTATCGTTTCTATTAATCCATTTCATACAATAGAGGTGTTAAGTTGATAAATTATTTCATTTAATTAGTTTTCTCAATCCAAGTAGCTAACAAATCCGACTCCATACCCAACTCTTCTGCTTTCTTAAAATCGCTTCGTGCAGCTACTTTGTCAAATTGTTTCAATCGCATCTGTCCTCGTAAAAAGTAGAAGGTGGGGTTGGCAAATTCTGTAGATGCAACTTCTTGCAAATCTGCTGATAAGCGCGACAATTGATCGAGGTGTAAATAACACTCTGCACGCTTCAGATAGACATCAGTCATTTGAGGATACTCATTAAGTATAGAGGTGTAAATCTTTTCGGCATCTTCCCACTCTTCATTCAAGCGATGTACCAATGCTTTACCCAATAAGCCATAAGGAGAAAACTCGCCATGTTGGGCTGCTACCTCAAAGTCTTTTTGAGCTCCTTCAGTATCTTTCATTTCAAGTTTGAGTACTCCTCTATTATAAAGCGCCTCAATATCCAATGAGTCTACTTTTAAAATTGTGTTGTAGTCAGCTCTTGCCTCATCCCATCTCTCCATCTCCATCAAGAGACCTGCACGTTGGTGTAAAATAAAAGCCGACTCTGGATGATTGTTCAAAGCGGCAGTAAGAGAAATATATGCAGCATCATGTTTGCCTAAACTTTGTTGTATAGTCCCTAAACTAGTCATCAACCATGAGTTGTTCTTGTTTTTAGGGTCCGACATTATAGCCTGGTTCAATGCATACTCTGCACTATCTAGTTGATTCTTCTCCATAAAGTCGGCAGATTTGCTAACCCACTCTTTGTAAGTTGACGACACATACTCTTGTGCAAACGTTGTGGCAGAAACACTAAGAATAAGGAATAGTCCAATAATTTTCTTTTTCATATAATAAATTGTCTTTGTTTTTGATCTTCTCCTTTTGGAGAGATTATGTGTTGTATAGTTTAATAAACGAATAAGAAGAAATTTAGTTCTGCAAGTTTTTTCAAAACTAATTACCAATCAATATTCATCTACTCTGTTATAACCAAAAAAACATCCCTTTCCAAAACCAATAAGTTTTGGAAAGGGATGTGTGGAGTAGCATCTTTTAGTCTAACCTAAATGTTGGATTGTATTATGATTACTTTATAATATCCAGTTCCTCAACCAAATGCCCCGCTTCTCCAAATTTGTCAATAACAAAGAGTACATAGCGAATATCTACTGAGATATTTCTTTGATAATCGGGTAGGAACTGAATGTCGCCACCAACACCTTCCCAATTGCGGTCGAAGTTAATACCAATCAACTCACCATTTCCATTCATCACAGGGCTACCCGAGTTTCCACCAGTTGTGTGAGATGTAGTTGCAAAGTTAACAGGCATTTTACCATTCGGCAAGTGATAATCGCCAAAGTCTTTAGCTGCATACAGCTCTTTCATCTTGGCAGGAACAAAAAACTCTATGTTATCTGGATCTTCTTTCTCCATTATACCTTCTAATGTAGTTTGATGACCATACTCAACACAATCTCTTGGAGCATATCCTTTTACTTGTCCATAGCTCAAGCGCAATGTTCTGTTGGCATCGGCAAAAAGAGTTTTGTCGCTATCCATTTCCATAATACCCTTCATGTAGTCTCTACGAGCAATATCAAATTCGTTGTCATAAGCTCTTAGGCCTTTTCGCAAGGCAGCATATTCACTGTTTACAGATTGAGCAAAATTGATAATTGGATCGTTTTCCAACTTCTCCAAAGAGGCTCCCTCTTCCATATAACGTTCTATATTCTCTTCGCTTCCAAAGATTGAAGTGTCAAATAGATAGTCTACATAAGCATCCACATCACCATCAAAGCTATCGTCAATTGCTTTGAAAGCATCGGGTAGGTCTACATAAGGTACCTGATTTACATACGCACTAATCATATCCTTAGAAACCTTTTTGTCTACCTCGAAGTTATAGTCTTTATCAGCAAACTTGTCGAAGTCTTCCCTCAACGCAACCATGTATTTGGCTGTAGCATCAATATCTCCCGATTTTAATGCTGCTTGTAATTTACCTACAGATGAAAGAGGAATCCTTGAAAACTCTACTCCTCTTCTTATACCCTCATCAAGCATCCATCTTCTAAAACGCAAGTTGGCGCGGTCTGTCACAATTCTTTCTATTGTGTTTATAGCCTCAATGTACTCGGGCTTATTGCTCTCTTTAGCCCATGATATTAATCTATCTTGCTGCTCTTTTTTTTGCAAAGTGAAGTCGCGTAAGTCAATAGCCCAGTTAGTTCCAATAGCATTTTTGTATGCATTTGATGAACTTCTGTATTTCGATGCATATTGAATATTCACACCAACATCTTTCAACATCTCTTCCATCATAGCCTCTTGACGAATGCTTCGCATATCTATTCTCGCTGTATTATCGATATCACGGCGTTCCTCTACTTCCCATGATGTGTAATATTTATTGGTGCTTCCAGGGAAACCCATCACCATAGCAAAATCATCTGCTTCTACACCCGCTGTTGAAATCTTAAACCAACGTTTAGGTTTCAATGGAACATTATCCTCAGAATATTCTACTGGATTGCCATCTTTATCTGCGTAAATGCGAAAAAGAGCAAAGTCAGCCGAATGGCGAGGCCAAGTATAGTTATCAGTATCTGCACCAAACTTCCCGATAGACATAGGTGGTGCTCCCACTAAACGAACGTCAGAGTAAGTCTTCTTGGTAGTCATAAAGTATTGGTTGCCTTCGAAAAATGGACTTATCTCTACTTCAATACCATTATTGTTTGCCAAATACTCTTCGCCTACTAGCTCAACAGCAAGTTTGTTTAAATAACTTGGCGATAGAAAAAACACACCATCAACATCGCTCTCTTTATCTCTTTCTAAGGAAGCTTTTACAAAGTCGGTAACATCCTCTATCTTTTCAACAAATGTAACTGTCAATCCTGGATTGGGTAACTCCTCTGCTTTCGACATTGCCCAAAATCCATCCTCTAGATAGTTGTGCTCAACAGACGAATGACTCTGAATTTGACCAAAACCGCAATGGTGATTGGTTAGCAATAAGCCTTGCGATGAAATAACCTCGCCAGTACAACCGCCACCAAATCTAACAACGGCATCCTTCAAGGAACTTCCATCGGGATTATAGATGTCAACATCACTCAACTTTAAGCCTAAGGCTTGCATTTCCGCCAAATTTTGTTGCTTCAATAAATGCAACATCCACATGCCTTCATCGGCATAAGATAAAGTTACAAAGAGACCTAATAGTAAGGTAAGAACAGTTTTCTTCATTGTAATAGTACGTTTTCAGTTTATATTATGTTAAAGCCTAAAGTTAAGGACTTTTCATTTAATAAAAAAGAGCTGACAAGACAAGCATTACAAAAAAAACATCCCTTCTCAAAACCAATTGATTTTGAGAAGGGATGACATTTCTAATTACAACTTCTATATTTTATCTGCTTTAGCACAAAAAACTTAATCTATATCCATCTCCTCAATCAAATGAGTTGCTCCCGCAAACTTGTCAATTATAAACAATACATAGCGGATATCCACAATAATGCTTCGTTGATAATCGGGAAGGAACTGAATATCGCCACCAACACCTTCCCAGTTACGGTCGAAGTTAATTCCAATAAGCGTTTCCACCCGTTGTGTGCGTTGTAGCTGCAAAACAAACAGGCATTTGGCCGTTGGCCATTTGGTAACGTCCAAAGTCTTTGGTTCTGTACAACTCTTTTAAGTTTTCGTGCACAACGAACTCCCAATTGTCGGCATCCTCTTTTTCCATAACACCTTCAAGTGTGGTTTGGTGACCATAGTTTACACAATCTCTTGCCTCATATCCTTTCACTTGTCCGTAACTTAAACGCAATGTTAAGTTAGCATCTGGGAAGTGAGCATAAGGTCCATCCATCTCCAACATACCTTTTAAATAAGTTTGGCGTGCTTTGTTAAACGGATTGTCATACACACTTATAGCATCTCTCATTTGATCAAATTCAGCTCCAACCGATTTAGCAAAGTTGAACATTGGATCGTTTTCTAACTGAGCCACATCATGATTGCCAGACACAAACGCTTGCATATTGTCTTCGCTTGCAAAGATAGACTTCTCAAATAGGTTGTCAACATACGCATCTACATCACCAGCGAACTTATCGTCGATAGCACGTAGCGCTTCAGGTAAATTGTCGTAAGGAATAAGGTTAGTATACTCTTCCAACATTACTTTGGCAATCTTTCTATCCACTTCTGGACTATAATCTTTATCGGCAAATTTGCGGTAGTCGGCCATCAGTTGTAGCATAGCTTCTTCCTTTGCAGCCTCATCTTTATCGTTAAGAGCCTTTATCAAGGAGTCTACAGATGAAACTGGAACTTTCGAAAACTCAATTCCGCCTCTAAGTCCTTCATTCAACATCCAAAGCCTGAAACGCAAAGCGGCACGCTCTTGCACAATATTTTCAATAGCAGTCAACGCTTCCACATATTCAGGTTTGTTGTTTTGTTCTGCCCAAGTAATCAATTTATCTTGTTGCTCTTTCTTGTTAGCTTCAAAATCGCGCAGTCCAATAGCCCAACTTGTACCAATTGCATTTTTATAAGCATTGGTAGAACCAGAATATTTAGATGCATACTGAATGTTCACTTCAGGATTGGCCAACATCTCTTCTAACATTGCCTCTTGACGAACTTCACGCATATTTATTCTCACTGCATTGTCAATATCGCGGCGCTCTTGCACCTCCCATGAAGTGTAGAACTTATTGGTAGTGCCCGGGAAACCAAGCAACATAGCAAAATCGTTCTCCTCAACCCCTTTGGTAGATACTTTTAACCAACGCTTGGGTTGCAATGGCACATTGTCTTCGGCATATTCAGCAGGATTGCCATCTTTATCGGCATAGATACGAAACACAGAGAAATCGCCTGTGTGGCGTGGCCATGTCCAATTGTCAGTATCTGCACCAAACTTACCAATAGAGCTGGGTGGTGTGCCCACTAAACGAACATCCGAAAATATCTTTTTGGTAAACATGTAGTATTGATTGCCATTGTGAAATGGCTTTATCTCCACATCAATCCCTTTATTTGCTTCAAGGTACTCTTCTCCTACCATCTCACGCGCTAGGTTATTGAGGTATTTTGGAGAAAGAAAGAATACACCGTCCACATCTTCTTCTTTGTCTTTTTCTAGGTTCTCCAATACATAAGTGGTTACATCATCTACTTTCTCGACAAACGTAACAGTCAATCCTGGATTGGGAAGCTCCTCAGCTTTCGACATTGCCCAGAAACCTGTTTCCAAATAGTTGTGCTCCAATGTTGAGTGACTTTGTATTTGTCCATATCCGCAATGGTGATTGGTAAGCACCAATCCTTGCGATGAAATAACCTCGCCAGTACATCCACGACCAAACTGCACTACTGCATCTTTAAGCGAACTGCCCGATGGGTCGTAAATATCAGTATCCTGAAGTTTCAGTCCCATGGCTTGCATTTCAGCCAGTTTTTGTTGCTTCAATAGGTGCAACATCCACATTCCCTCGTCAGCATAAGCAAACGAAACGAATAGTGCGATTAATAGGGTAAAAATAGTTTTTCTCATTGTATAGTATGTTTTTAAAGTGAGTTGTTATTTAAAACATAAAGATAGTAAAGTTTTTTCTAAAGATAGGTAAACGCAAACTCTAAAAGTGTGTAAAAATGGAGTACAATAATAGGATAGCAAAACTACTC
>SMER01000128.1_pt1 | contig 15986 bp, 12 predicted proteins | sample 2456411 | NCBI WGS metagenome assembly SMER01 (sample SAMN10132597, study PRJNA489261) | soil metagenome | isolation source: day1 antibiotic-silt loam soil ammended with raw manure from dairy cow... | place: USA | collected 2015-05-01 | reverse complement strand
CGGCTGGTCAGCTGTTTGTGCTTGGCTACTGCCTCTTGCTCTAGGCGATTTAAGCGCAGTTTAAGCGCTTCATTACCACTCAATACGCTGCTTTCTGTGGCGCTGACTTTGCCAGTAATGGCGTTGATCCGGCCGGCAGCATCTTCACTGATTTTTGAGAAGCTGTTTTGGGTGGCAACTAACTGCTGCTCTAACAGCTGCATGCGCTGTAGGCTCCACCAGCCAAAGGCGGCGCTGGAACAGGCAATGGCCAGGGTTAGGGCAGAAAGTAGGCCAATGGCTTTGTTCGAGCTGGGAGGGCTGGGTGGCGTTGCAGCGGCGCGCAGGTTGTCTGCAGCGGCTGCGTCATGGGCTGCTGCGCTGTCGAGCGCCGGCTCAATGCGCCCTCGACTGAGGGGCGGCAGTTCATCAATATCATCGTGTGCATCATTACGCATAGTCGGTGAACCAATCTTTAAGGCAGTGGTAAGTTGCTGGGCAGTATAGCGGAAAATATTTAAGTCTCGCGCTGCCTTGTTTAGACGCAACTCATTGCTAGGGTTCAATAGATATGTAGATATACCGTTAGCAAGTGCGAGACGAGGGCGCTGTGGGTACGGGGCAGCAGCCTATAAACATTGGCATAGAGCAGCTTCAGCGATAAACTGCGACTTTGTTCATTAGTATCAGCGGAGCACTCGATGAGTCTGTTTTTAGTGGGATTGTTAATAGCTGCTATTTTAGTGCTCGCGTGGGGCGTGAGTTTATATAACGCTTTGGTGCGCCTTAAGCATAGCGTGACTAAAGCCTGGTCCAATATTGATGTATTACTTAAGCAGCGTCACGACGAGCTGCCTAAGCTGGTGGAAACCTGCAAGCAGTATATGCAACATGAAAGAAACACCTTAGAAGCAGTCATCAGTGCTCGTAATGCCGTGTCCAGTGCGCGCGAGCAGCAAGATATGGGTGCTCTAGGTACAGCGGAAACAGGTCTGCGTTTAGGCTTGGGCAAGCTCTTTGCCCTAGCGGAAAATTACCCTGACCTTAAAGCTAACGAAAGCTTTCAGTTTTTACAGCAACGTATTAGCGGCTTAGAAAGTGGTATTGCTGATCGCCGTGAGCTGTATAACGAGGCAGTTAATCTAAATAACGTCCGTATCGAGCAGTTTCCTGATGTGATTATTGCCCGCTACTTTAACTTTACTGCCGCGGAACTATTGCGTTTTAGTGATGCTGAAATAGCAGATGTTGATGTTAAAAGCCTGTTCGGTTAAGTCTTAGTGGATATTGTTGGGCTCAGCGTGAGCTTGGCTGCGACCAGTCTTGTCAGTCTGATTACTGGCTGGTGGAGCATTAATAATCTCAAAAAGGCTCGCTATTTGCTGGATACCCCCACCTCTAAAATACGCTCGGCGGCGCAAGGCTATGTGGAGTTGTACGGAGTGCTAAAAGAGGGCGAGGGCCTGCTGCGCGCGCCTTTAAGTGATGAGCAGTGTGTGTGGTGGTCATTTGCCATTGATGAGCAAGTTCATAGCGGTAAAGACAACAAGCGCTGGCAGCAAGTAGAAAAGGGCGCAAGCACTGCGCATGTGTGCCTCAGCGACGGCACTGGTGATTGCTTGATTGATCCCGCCGGTGCTCAGGTTATCCCCATGACCAAACAAGTCTGGTACGGCAGCGCGCGGCACCCACTTAAAGAGCAAATGCGTAAGAACTTTTTACAAAGTATGTTACGTGGGGTAAAACGCTACCGTTACACCGAGCAGCGCTTGCATGTGAGCGAGCCTTTATATGCCATTGGTGACTTTTTTACCCGTGGTGGTGGCCATGATGCTTTTGATGTGACAGCCAGTCAGGGAGCGATCGTTCGCGAATGGAAAAGCGATTACCCAGGGTTGTTGCGCCGTTTTGATCGTGACCGTAATGGGCAGTTGGATGAGCAGGAGTGGCAACGTGTGCGTGACAGTGCAAAGGCAGAGGCGCTACGTTTACACCGACTGCGCAGTGCTGAGCCGGCGCAACACTATCTGCGCAAACCGCAAGAAGGTCAGCCGTTTATTTTATCCAGCTATGGCGAAGATGATATTGCCAAGCGTTTTTATTGGCAGGCGATACTGGGTGCTGTTTTGTGTATTGCCAGTGCCTTGGGCGCTGCCTATATCATCAATACGCAGCTTTAAAAGTCAGCCGTGCGCACTAGGTGCTGGCTTTCTAAGGTGTCCATTAGGACTTGCACTTTTTGCAGCGACTCTTGGTATTCTTCGTCAATATTGGAGTCGTAAACAATCCCGCCGCCGCCCCAACAACTGATTTCACCATGGTTGGCCAGTAAGGTGCGAATGCTAATGGAGCTGTCCATTTCGCCGCGGCTATCCAGATAGAAAATAGTTCCGCAATAAATACTGCGCACGCTGGCTTCGAGCTCGGCAATGATTTGCATGGCGCGCCGTTTTGGTGCACCAGTGATGGAGCCGCCGGGAAAGCTTCCCATTAGCACATCCAGTGGACTGTATTGCGGCGCTAAAGCACCGGTGACGCTGCTGACCATATGGTGCACATTGGGGTAGCTTTCTAAAGCAAATAACTCAGGTACACGAATACTGCCAGTGCTGCAATAGCGGCCAAGGTCGTTGCGCAACAGATCAACAATCATTAAGTTTTCGGCTTGATCTTTAGTGCTGGCCATCAGCTCTGCAGCCAGGGCTTGATCTTCTGTTGTGGATTGACCGCGAGCACGGGTGCCTTTAATTGGACGGCTTTCCACCTGACCCTGACGTACTTGGATAAAACGCTCAGGCGATAAGCTCAAAATTGCTTGCTGCGCATTCACACGAATAAAGCTAGCAAAGGGGGTTGGGCAGCGCTCCCGCAAGCTGCGATAGGCATGCCAAGCATCCCCCTGATAATTACTGCTAAAACGCTGGGTGTAATTGACTTGGTAACAGTCGCCAGCGGCAATGTAGTTATGGATCTGCTGCAAATCGGCGCGGTAGCGCTCAGGGCTAATGCGTGGGCGAAACTTGTCGGTTAAGTGAAATGGCGCGGTTGGCGCGGCACCGCTGGCTGGGCTACTAAATATCGCTAAGAGTTCCGTACAGCGCGCAGTAGGTACGCTGGAGTGGCACATCAACCAGCAGCTCTGGCTTTGGTGGTCAGTGATCAAGGCCCAGTCATATAAGGCAACAGTGGCGCTGGCCAAGCCTTCAACCTCGAAGCAGTGCGCAAGGTTGTTTAGTTCATAGGTTAAATAGCCGATTAAACCGCCAGTAAAAGGCAGCTCCACAGGGCTGGGCGCTTGGCAGCGGCTTAGCTGCTTGAGCAGGGTCTGACAGCGTTGGCGAAAGTCTGCGAGCGACTCAGCAGCGGTTGGCGTAGCCGTGGCCAGAGGCCAAGCGCTGATGATATCAAAGCGTCCCCGTTGACTGTGCGGCTGCCCAGAGTCTAAAAGTACAGCGCCAGACTGATTGTGCAAGAGTTGGAAGTAGTCGCTGGGATCAGGTTGATAGGGCAGAGGATAAAGCTGGCAAATTGGCATAAATACAAGGTTACGCTAAGTAGGCCTGTGCTGGCGCTGCTTAGCGTAAAAGCCTCACATGTTTATTTAAGAAGGAATGCTGGCAAATAAAGTCTGGGAAAAGTGCATGCGCTCTTCCACAGTTTCAGTTTTGCCTTGGCGTTTTAGTTCAGCAATGTGGTCTTCCACCGCGTGCGCGCGCAGGGTTAAACCGGCGTTATTAGCGATTTGAATATTCAAACCGGGCCGAGCGTTCAGTTCTAGAATCAAAGGGCCTTGCTCTTGGTCGAGCACCATATCCACACCAATATAACCAAGGCCGCACAGCTCATAACAGCCTGCGGCTAAGCGCATAAAGCCTTGCCAGTCTGGTAACTGTAAACCGGCCACATGGTTGCTGGTGTCTGGGTGCTTGCTGATTTTATTGTTCAGCCATGTTCCCTGTAAGGTATGCCCTGTGGCTAGGTCAACGCCAACCCCGATGGCGCCTTGGTGCAGGTTCGCTTTACCACCGGATTGACGGGTGGGTAAACGCAACATGGCCATAATGGGGTAGCCCATCAAGACAATTACACGAATATCCGGTACACCTTCGTAACTGATGCTTTTAAACAGTGGGTCAGGGGTCACGCGGTATTCAATTAGAGCACGGTCACGGGAGCCGCCTAAAGAGTAAAGGCCGGTTAGGATGCTGGAAATCTGATACTCAATTTCTTCGTGGCTAATGATTTTGCCAGAGACCGTTTTATAACGGTCCTCAAAGCGGTCAGCAACCACCAAAATACCATCACCGCCAGCGCCCATCGCCGGTTTAATCACAAAGTCAGTGCGCCCAGCCAAAATGCTATCGAGTTTACTGATCTCTTTTTCGGTGGAAATAATGCCGTACATTTCTGGCACGTTAATGCCAGCTTCGATAGCACGTTCTTTGGTGAGAATTTTGTCATCCACCACCGGGTACAGACTGCGCTTATTGTATTTAAGTACGTAGTCGGCATTACGGCGGTTGATGCCCATAATGCCTTTCGCACTGAGCTCGCGCCACGTTTTAATTAAACCAAACCCAAACATGGCATCAGTCCTTTAAGAAGGCTTTAAAACGGAATAGCTCAGTTAAGCGGTAGCCGCGGTAGCGACCCATAGCCAACATAAAGGCCACCATCAGTAACAATACTGCTGGGAAGGTAAAGATAAAGTAGTTGAGCTCCGAGACACTCATTAAGTAGTGCGCTAAAGAAGCAGCAAGCAGAGTGCCAACAGCGACTTTAAAGGCATGGCCGCCGCCACGCTCTTCCCAAGTGATCGACAAACGCTCAATGGTCATGGTCAGAATTACCATTGGGAACAGTGATACTGACATGCCGCGCTCTAAGCCCAGCTTATGGCTAAACAGGCTGATTACTGCAATCAATACCACGACAAAGGTTAAGACCACCGAGAGCCTGGGTAACATTTGCAGTTTCAAGTGTTCCAAATAAGAGCGCAGGGCTAAACCAAGGGTCGTAATCACAGTAAACAGCATGATGCCAAAGCCCAGTTGGGTCTCGCGAAAGGCTAGGGCAATCAATACGGGCGTAAAGGTGCCCAAGGTTTGTAGGCCGCCGAGGTTACGCAGCACCAGAATCACCATGACCCCCAGCGGAATCATAATCATCACTTGATAGATTTGCTGAGTTTGCAGCGGCAGGCCGTACAAAGAGTAGTCTAAAAAGCTTGCATCAGTGTTGTCATTGCTCATTTGCGCTAAGCGAATAGCGTTAATTTCACTGCTGTTTAGAGTAAAGTTCACCGACGCTTTAGTGCCGCCCTCTAGATTAATCAGTGGTGCATCACCGATCCACCAAATCATGCGGTCATCGGGTAAACCTTGCTCACCGGACTGCGGGTTAAAATACAGCCATTTTTCGCCATTAAAGCTACGCAACCACAACTCAGGCGTTTGGTTCATATCTGCTTGCAAACGAATGGTATGTAAGCGCTGCATCGGAACGTGGGCGATGGAGAGCAGTACATCAATCACATCGGCTTTACGTTCGCTGGAGGTGTCGCCACCCAGTAAAAGGCGCACGTTATCATCGTTAACGTTGTTAACCCGCTTGATGGCTTCACTGATAAAGGTTTCTACGTCGGCAGAGTGTTGGCGAATGGGGGCCAGCAGCGCTTCAGAGGCTACTTTTTCGGGGCCATCTACTGGCAGTGTTTCCCGGTAAATTGGGCCTTTTTCTTTGACCTTTTCACCGCTATAGCGTTTGGTCATGACCATGCGGTAATACAGGGTTTGCTTGCCACTGGCGCGGCGAGCTGACCAAGTTACGCGGCGGTTATCATCATCGCGGTTAACGCTGACGCCGTAGTTGTTGGAAATAAAGCTTTCATTGAGGCTAATGTAGTTTTGATTCAGTGGTGGCACAAACATTTGCAGTTTGACTGGCTCGCTGGGGTTGGCCTGAAACTCTACTTTGGCATCAATATTCCACAGGTTATCCGTTTCGTCAGCGGATACCGGAATGCCTAAGACAAAAATTTGATAGGCGGTAACTGAGCCACCAATAATGACACATAAAGCGATTAGTATTCTTAGGTGCAGTGTCAAAGAACGCATGTTAATTACTCAGCTATGGCAGTGTTGATGTTGTCGGTTTCGCACTTGGGTTTACCCACAGAGTATTTCAAACTGGGGTCAACCAATGCATTAAATTGTTTGAGCGCTGTGGAGCCTAACAAAAAAGGATATTGAAAGGTGCTGCGGTCAGTTAAATTGACTTCAATGGTGCGCAGTGCTCGGCCCATGCACACTGTCATTTCTACCACAGGGCGGGGCGTATAGCTTTTATCTTCTTCTGGGTCGTAGTCACCTGAGCGGCGTTTGATTTTGCTAATACGGGTTAAGGGTAACTCATAAAGATGCTCGCTGGCTTCATCGAGTGCTAAGTAAAAACGCACCCAAGACTCACCATCACGTTTAAAACGTTCAATGTCGCGGGCGCTGAGCGAGGCGGTTTTAGCGCCGGTATCAAGCTTTGCTGACATGTGCATATCTATATCGGCGATATACACATCTTCATTTAAGCCGTAAATATTCTTTTCGTTGGCTGTGGTCATAGACGGAATTAAAACAAGGTAAGTCAGCAGGGCAATAATATTAAATCTCATAGTGCTCGCAAAAATAAAGTAGTGAATTTATCCGCTATCGCCAAGAGGCAAAACGAGGTTGTCATAATCAATCTTAACCAAGCAATTATGGCAGGGCACGATGCCGTATTCTAATGGGCAGCGTTAAAAATAACCATGTAATCCTTTATTTGTCTGGTTTTAGCTGAATGAAACTGCAGGGTAAAACATAAGTTGCTGGGCTAACGACTTAAATGGACGCTAATTGGCGCAATACGTTCAGTTTGTTTTGGTGTTCGACCTTGGTCTGAGGATTGTCGACAATTGCTCAAGGATTGTTGACATGTGCTGGTCTCGAAGGTAGTTTTCAGGCATTAGAAGAATAAAGGTGTCGACACTGTGCCAGACCTACTTGAAGAAACAGCACTGTTAAGCGGAGATTCTGCAACCCTGTCGGAACAGGTGTTTCGCAGTATTCAGGCGGCAATTGTCTGTGGCGATATTGCCCCAGGCAGTAAAATCTCCGAACCAGAACTGGCGCGTACCTATGGTATTAGTCGCGGCCCTTTGCGTGAAGCGATCCACCGTTTAGAAGGGCAACGCCTGTTAGTACGTGTACCCCATGTGGGCGCGCGCGTGGTGTCGTTGTCCCACAGCGAATTAATTGAACTCTATGAAATCCGTGAATCGCTCGAGAGCATGGCCTGTCGTTTAGCTGCTGCGCGGATGAGTGCCGAAGAGATAGAAGAGTTGCGTGCGGTACTGGATACCCACGAACGTGATGCGGCCTTTCAAGCTGGGGTGGGTTATTACCAGCAAGAAGGCGATTACGACTTTCATTACAAGATTATTCAAGGCAGTGGCAACCAAATGTTGGTCAAGCTGCTCACGGACGAGCTGTACCAATTGGTGCGCATGTATCGAATTCAATATTCGACAACCCCTAACCGTCCACAACAAGCCTTTAAAGAACATCACGGCATACTCGATGCCATTGCCAGTGGCGATGGTGAGTTAGCCGAGCTCTTAATGCGCCGCCATATTGCTGCATCGCGGCGTAATGTTGAGCGTCATTATCAAGGTGCCAATGACACCGTCCAACCCCTACGAGGTAAGTTATGAGCCGTACAACTCCAGGTCAACGCTTTCGTGATGCTGTTGTCGAAGAAAGCCCGTTACAAGTGATCGGTGCGATTAATGCCAACCACGCTTTATTAGCCCAGCGCGCTGGTTTTAAAGCCATTTACCTGTCCGGTGGCGGTGTTGCCGCAGGTTCACTGGGTTTACCTGACTTAGGTATTACCGGTCTGGAAGACGTATTAATTGATGTGCGTCGTATTACTGATGTGTGTGATCTGCCACTGTTAGTTGACGTGGATACTGGTTTTGGATCATCTGCCTTTAACGTGGCACGTACCGTGAAGTCCATGAGCAAAGCCGGCGCTGCGGCGATCCACATTGAAGACCAAGTGGGTGCTAAGCGTTGTGGTCACCGCCCTAACAAAGAAATCGTTACCCAGCAAGAAATGGTAGACCGTATTAAAGCTGCCGTTGATGCCCGTACCGATGACAGCTTTGTGATTATGGCGCGTACCGATGCGTTAGCTGTTGAAGGTCTGAACTCAGCTTTAGATCGCGCTGCAGCTTGTGTTGAGGCTGGTGCTGACATGGTCTTCCCGGAAGCCATTACTGAGCTGGAAATGTACAAGCTGTTTGCAGAGCGTGTGCATGCGCCTATTTTGGCCAATATCACTGAGTTCGGTGCGACACCACTGTTTACTGTGGATGAATTAAGAGAGGCCAATGTTGGTTTGGTGCTGTACCCATTATCGGCTTTCCGTGCGATGAATAAAGCTGCAGAGAATGTGTACACCGCTGTACGCCGTGATGGCACTCAGAAGAATGTGATCGATACCATGCAAACCCGTATGGAATTGTACGACCGCATCAACTACCACGCTTTTGAGCAGAGCCTAGACGCTTTGTTTGCTCAGAAAAAAAGCTAAGTTCGAGTTAATCGCCCATAGAGTGATGACCAATAATAAAAGTATAAGGAATGATCTGATGACTGAAGCAAAGAAAAAAGTACTGAGCGGCGCGGGTCTGCGTGGCCAGATTGCTGGACAAACAGCGCTGTGTACTGTGGGTAAAGAAGGTGCGGGTTTAACCTACCGTGGCTATGATGTGCGTGACTTAGCTGCGCATTGTAAGCACTTTGAAGAAGTTGCTTATTTACTGCTGTACGGTCATCTGCCCAATCAGGCTGAGCTTAAAGCCTACTTGCAGCGTTTGCATGCTATGCGTGATTTACCACAAACGCTGAAAGAAGTGCTTGAGCGTATTCCTGCTGATGCACACCCCATGGATGTGATGCGTGTAGGTACTGCTATGTTGGGTACTTTAGAGCCAGAAATGAGCTTTGCGCAGCAGTTGGATGTGGTGGATCGCTTGCTTGCTACCTTCCCAGCAATTTTGCTGTACTGGTACCGCTTCAGCCACGAGGGTGTGCGCATTGACTGCATGACCGATGAGCCAGATATTGGTAGCCACTTCTTAGCGCTGCTGCATGGCAAGTCGCCAAGCGCGCTGCACCGTGAAGTGATGAACGTGTCACTGATTCTCTATGCTGAGCATGAGTTTAATGCTTCAACCTTTACTGGTCGTGTCTGTGCGTCAACCTTATCTGACCTGTACTCGTGCATTACCGGTGCGATTGGCTCCTTACGTGGACCTTTACATGGCGGTGCTAACGAAGCAGCAATGGAGCTGATTGATCGCTTCAGTTCACCAGAAGAGGCGGTTGCTGAGCTGCGTGAAATGATCGCCCGCAAGGACTTGATCATGGGCTTTGGTCATGCAATCTACCGTGATTCTGACCCACGCAACGAAGTGATTAAGGGTTATGCCAAGAAGCTGGCGGATGAAGCCGGTGATACGGTTATTTACCCTGTATCGGAAGCCATTGAGAGCTACATGTGGGAAGAGAAACGTTTATTCCCCAACGCTGACTTCTTCCATGCTTCTGCGTATCGCTTTATGGGTATTCCGACCGAACTGTTTACCCCGATCTTTGTTTGCTCGCGGGTTACCGGTTGGGCTGCACACGTGTTTGAGCAGCGCGCTAATAACCGCATTATTCGTCCAAGTGCTGAATACATTGGTGAAGATGAGCGTCCGGTTGCACCGATTGAGCAGCGCTAAAAGTTTGTTTGCTTAGGCTGATCCGGCAACCAGCTGTGTGTAATGCACAGCTGGTTTTTGCGGTTTAGGCCTGAGCGCTTTCCATATTGACCTGAGGGATTTTAAGCGAATGAAAAATACCCAATTCCGTAAAAAGCTACCCGGCACAGCCATTGATTATTATGATGTGCGCGAAGCTGTTGATGCCATTGAGCCTGGTGCTTATGCCAAACTGCCGTACACCTCACGCATCTTGGCTGAAAACCTAGTGCGCCGCTGCGAGCCCAGTGAGCTTACAGATGCGCTCAAGCAGCTGATTTACCGTAAAAGTGATTTGGACTTCCCATGGTACCCAGCGCGCGTCGTTTGCCACGATATTCTTGGACAAACCGCACTGGTTGACTTAGCTGGCTTGCGTGACGCCATTGCTGAGCAAGGTGGTGATCCGTCCAAAGTGAACCCAGTGGTGCCCACTCAGTTGATTGTTGACCACTCGTTAGCTGTTGAGTGTGGTGGCTTTGATCCAGACGCCTTTGAGAAAAACCGTGCCATTGAAGATCGCCGTAACGAAGACCGTTTCCACTTTATTGAGTGGACCAAAACGGCCTTTAAAAACGTTGATGTGATTCCTGCTGGTAACGGCATCATGCACCAAATTAACTTGGAGAAAATGTCTCCAGTGATTCAGGTGCGTGACGGTGTGGCTTTCCCGGATACCTGTGTGGGTACTGACAGTCACACCCCCCACGTTGATGCACTGGGGGTGCTGGCCATTGGTGTCGGTGGTTTGGAAGCAGAAACCGTAATGCTGGGGCTGCCATCGATGATGCGCTTGCCCAATATCGTGGGTGTTGAGCTCATTGGTGAGCGTCAGCCTGGTATCACTGCCACTGATATTGTTTTGGAGTTAACCGCGTTCTTGCGTAAAGAGCGTGTAGTGGGTGCTTACTTAGAGTTCTTTGGTGATGGTGCAGCGAGCCTGTCCATTGGTGACCGCGCCACTATTTCCAATATGACCCCAGAGTACGGCGCCACTGCCGGTATGTTCTATATTGATGGACAAACCACAGAGTACCTAACCTTGACGGGTCGTGAGCCAGAGCAAGTCAAGCTGGTAGAAAACTACGCTAAGGTTGCCGGTCTCTGGGCTGATGATTTAACAGACGTTGAATACGAGCGTGTGCTGACTTTTGATATTTCCAAGGTTGGCCGCAATATGGCCGGTCCTTCCAACCCGCATGCACTGGTTGCCACCAGCGACTTAGCGAGCAAAGGCATTGCTGGCGCGTGGGAAAAAGAAGAAGGCCTGATGCCCGATGGCGCAGTGATTATCGCTGCCATCACCAGCTGCACCAACACCAGTAACCCACGTAACGTGGTGGCTGCAGCATTGGTTGCACGTAAAGCGAACGAATTAGGCCTTGAGCGCAAACCTTGGGTAAAAACCTCATTTGCTCCAGGCTCAAAAGTTGCTGAGCTGTACCTAAAAGACGCCAACTTACTCGAAGAGCTTGAGCAGTTAGGCTTTGGTATTGTCGGCTTTGCCTGCACCACCTGTAACGGTATGAGTGGTGCGTTGGATCCAGTGATTCAGCAAGAAATCATTGATCGCGACCTGTACGCTACTGCGGTGTTGTCCGGTAACCGTAACTTTGATGGCCGTATTCACCCGTACGCCAAGCAAGCCTTCTTAGCCTCACCACCTTTAGTTGTTGCTTATGCAATTGCCGGTACCATCCGTTTCGATATCGAAAAAGATGCGCTGGGTTACGATAAAGATGGCAACCCCATTACACTGAAAGACCTGTGGCCAACCGATGCAGAGATTGATGAGATTGTTGCTGCTAGCGTGAAGCCGTCGCAGTTCAACCAAGTCTACATCCCAATGTTTGACTTAGGTTCAATCACCCAGTCGCCGAGTCCTTTGTATGACTGGCGTCCGATGAGTACCTACATCCGCCGTCCACCTTACTGGGAAGGTGCTTTGGCCGGTGAGCGCACCATGCAAGGTATGCGTCCATTGGCGGTACTGGGTGACAACATCACCACGGACCACTTATCCCCGTCCAACGCCATTATGATGGACAGTGCTGCTGGTGAGTACTTGCACAAAATGGGCTTGCCGGAGGAAGACTTTAACTCCTACGCCACCCACCGCGGTGACCACCTCACGGCGCAACGTGCCACCTTTGCCAATCCTAAACTGTTTAATGAAATGGCTGTGGATGAGCAGGGCAATGTCCGTCAGGGATCATTGGCGCGCATTGAGCCAGAAGGCAAAGTTACGCGCATGTGGGAAGCCATTGAAACCTATATGGAGCGCAAGCAGCCGCTGATTATCGTCGCCGGTGCTGACTATGGACAGGGTTCTTCCCGTGACTGGGCAGCTAAAGGTGTACGCCTGGCTGGTGTAGAAGTGATTGCGGCTGAAGGCTTTGAGCGCATTCACCGTACCAACTTGATTGGTATGGGCGTGTTGCCACTGCAGTTTGCTGAAGGCACTACCCGTAAAACCCTTGGTTTGGACGGAACAGAAACCTACGATGTAGAAGGCGAACTCAAGCCTGGCAACACCATGACCTTAATCATCACCCGTCGTGATGGTGAGATTGTGCGTGTGCCGATGCTCAGTCGTCTAGATACAGCTGCTGAAGTGGAAGTCTATGAGGCTGGCGGTGTGTTGCAACGCTTTGCCCAAGAGTTCCTCGCGGCAGAAGGCGCTAATGCGTAAATACGCCTAAGTGCAATCTCGAACCCGCTAAGTGAGCACTCCTTGTTTAGCGGGTTCTTATTTTCTAGTGGCCGTATTGGCACGGGCGCTGTTATTTTTTAGCGAGATTAGGGAGATTCCTCTATGAGTCAGGTCCCACAAATTAAAATTCCCGCCACTTATATGCGTGGCGGCACCAGTAAGGGTGTGTTTTTCCGTATTGATGACTTACCTGAGCGCGCACAGCAGCCTGGTGCGGCGCGGGATAATTTACTCTTGCGGGTGATTGGTAGCCCAGATCCTTATGGCAAACACACCGATGGCATGGGCGGCGCCACCTCCAGTACCAGTAAAACAGTACTGCTGGCAAAAAGTAGCCGAGCTGAGCATGACGTGGACTACTTATTTGGTCAGGTATCCATCGATAAACCCTTTGTGGATTGGAGCGGTAACTGCGGTAACTTAACCGCGGCAGTGGGCTCGTTTGCCATTTCTAATGGCTTAGTTGCAGCAGATAAAATCCCAGAAAACGGCATCTGTACTGTGCGCATCTGGCAGGTCAATATTGAAAAAACCATTATTGCCCATGTACCAATGACTAACGGTGAAGTACAGGAAACCGGTGACTTTGAGCTGGATGGGGTGACTTTCCCAGCCGCTGAAGTGCAGATTGAGTTCTTGGATCCTGCCGATGGCGACGGCGATGATGCGGCGATGTTCCCAACCGGCAATGTGGTGGACGAGTTAGACGTGCCGGGCGTTGCTACTTTAAAAGCCACTTTGATCAATGCCGGTATTCCCACCATTTTTGTCAATGCACAAGATATTGGTTACACCGGCACTGAGTTGCAGTCTGCGATCAATAGTGACCAAGCTGCTTTAGCCAAGTTTGAGCTGATCCGTGCTCATGGGGCGGTAAAAATGGGCTTAATTAAAGATGTGGCTGAAGCCGCTGCCCGTCAGCACACGCCGAAAGTGGCCTTTGTTGCACCACCTGCAGACTACACTGCCTCCAGTGGTAAAGAGATTAAAGCAGCAGACATTGATGTGCTGGTACGGGCTTTATCCATGGGCCAATTACATCATGCAATGATGGGGACCGCCGCTGTTGCGATTGGTACTGCTGCAGCCATTCCTGGCACTTTAGTCAACTTGGCAGCCGGCGGTGAAGATCGTCAGTCGGTGAACTTTGGTCATCCGTCCGGCACTTTGCGCGTGGGTGCAGAAGCTGCGCAAGAAAATGGTCAGTGGCAGGTGAAAAAAGCCATTATGAGCCGCAGTGCCCGTGTCTTGATGGAAGGTTGGGTGCGTATTCCCGGCGACTCTTTCTAAGCGTTGCTTATATACCGCTTGGCTTAAACAGCTGTGCAACGCCTAACTTAGCCGCTGTACAGCTGTGATTAAGACCGAGCAATCTTAAATAAGAAGCGCTCGTTAAGGGCGCTTATTGTTTGCAGGCTCGCTTGGCTAAGCGTGCGTTAACCAGAGTTTTCTGGATAACGGCGGTTTATTTGTCCGGCTCCATTGGAAACAGTTGCTCAGAAAGCTTTACATACCAGGCGGCTGACTGCACTTGGATGATATAGGCCAAAGCAATGAGCAAGGCCGCTTGTGCACCTGCTGCGCCAAAGGCGGTCATGGATAAGGCCAAAGCAATGGACAGGTTGCGCATCACAGTGCCGTAGACCAAGGCAATACCGTCACCGCGATTTAAGCGTTTTTTCGCCACCCAAGTGCTGATGACATAGTTGATGCCATACAGCAGTAGCAGCGGAATAAATAAGCGCAAAATCAGGCTGGGTGATTCCAGCAGGTCTGGACCTTTTAGCGCCATGGCAACAAAAACAATGCCTAATACACCAAGACTGGAAAAGGGCGGGAACTTGCCTGCAACGTTTTTTTGGAAACCCTCAGCACCGTGTTTGCGCACCAACAGGGTGCGGGTGATCTGCCCAGCCACTAAAGGAATAGCGATAAACAATAATATTTGTTTAAACACCAGCACAAGTTCCATGGGGATTTTTGAGCCGAGCAAAAACTGTACATAAAAGGGTGTCAGTACCGAGCCTAAAAACAAACCAATAATAGTGATTTTAATGGCCGCCGGTAGATTACCTTTAGCAAAACCTGTCCAGGAAATAGTCATACCGCTGGTGGGCAGTAAAGCTGCTAGCAGTAAGCCCAAGGCCAGCTCTGGCTGCGCGGCAAAAAATACTCGACCTAAGGCATAAGCAACAAAAGGAATAAACATAAAATTAATCGCCAGCGCCCAGAGTTGCACAGCGTTACCGCCGGGTACTAAGAGTTGCTTGGGTTTAACTCCGACCATCATTGGGTAGACCATTAAAATGGTGAGCGGGGCAATTAAGATACTGAGCTGCTCGGTTGGTGCGCTCAGTCCCACAGCTAAGCCAAGCAATAAAAACAGTGGAATGCTCAGACTGAGATTTTTGCTAAGCCAGATGATGTATTTCATGTTTAACTCCGTAGCAGCATGTTTGCACATAGGGCACTGCACGATGCAGGTGAATAGATACCTATAGTATATCTTTTCATATACTAATTGTGTCGCAACTGGCAGATATTCTTTAAGAGCGCAGCCACAGGATGCAATACACTGCTTATACAGCCGTAACCTGTTCTAAGTGTATAATAGGTCCGTTAGTGCCTAAACCCATGACTTCGCCGCAATAGGCGGCACAATCAGCGCAGCGAAAGCGGGTTGTACAGTGCCCAAGCCCAGTGCTAGAGCATGGATTTTACTTTTAATTTGTAGGTGTTTTTATTGTTTACTGACTTATCGTTTGCAGAAGGATTTACCAAAGTGGATGCTGAGCTGGATGTGATTTATGTGCCAACTGATGAGCTGGTCGTTGAGGCCATGCTAAAAATGGCCGATGTCACTGCCAGCGATATTCTTTACGATTTAGGTTGTGGCGATGGGCGCATTGTTGTTGCTGCCGCCATGGAGCGTGGTGCTCATGCAGTGGGGGTGGATATGGATCCACGCCGCATTGCAGAAGCCAATAACTTGGCAGAAATGGTCAACGTTGAAGACCGTGTGCAGTTTATTCAAGACGATTTGCTCACGGTGGATTTCAGTGATGCCACTGTAGTTACTTTATATTTGTTGCCGTCGCTGAACGTTAAGCTGAAAGCCCGTATTTTAACTGAGCTCAAGCCCGGCGCTCGAATTATTGCTCATGCCTTTAATATGGGCCGCTGGCAGCCAGATGCTAAGCGCGCCATGGGCGGCGTGTATTTGTATAAGTGGGTGGTGCCAGCGCCGCTACAAGGGACTTGGGAGTGGCTCACTGACAGCGGCAAGGTTTACCGTGTGGCCTTGGAGCAAACCTTTCAAATGCTCAGCGGTCAGGCTTGGATTGATGATGAGCAGGTGGAGTTGCTTGAGGCTAAAGTGTTGGGTACGCGCGTGCGCTTAGTCATCCAAGCGGCAGTCACCGATGAGCCAGAAGTGTTTATTTCCAGCTA
>SMER01000125.1_pt1 | contig 16151 bp, 14 predicted proteins | sample 2456411 | NCBI WGS metagenome assembly SMER01 (sample SAMN10132597, study PRJNA489261) | soil metagenome | isolation source: day1 antibiotic-silt loam soil ammended with raw manure from dairy cow... | place: USA | collected 2015-05-01 | reverse complement strand
GTAACATCTGTTACTGCCACCACTATTGCCTACATGCTCACTGGCACCAATGCAATGTTTGCATTCTCACAGGTTGAAGGATTTACCTTTGACCGTATTCCTCACGTTATATTACTTGGAATAGCTTGTGGTTTAGTGTCGCTCTATTTTACTAGAAGCATGAAATGGATAGAAGGCATATTTGGCAAACTATCTTATTGGAAGAGATTCCTTCTTGGAGGCGTTATGCTAAGTGTACTCATTTTCTTTTTGCCTCCCCTATACGGTGAGGGTTATACCACAATCGAAACTTTATTGGCAGGTGGAGACTCTTACAAGAATTTGATGGACGATAGCTTTTTCTACTTCTTAAAGAGTAGCTGGGGCATTATAATATTTGCACTTCTAATTGTATTAACAAAAGTGTTTGCTTCTAGTGCTACTAATGGTGCTGGAGGAACAGGTGGAATTTTTGCACCAACACTATTCTTAGGCTGTGTGGTAGGCTTTTTATATTCTTTCTCTCACAACTCAATTGGTCTTGCCAACGTATTGCCGCAAGAAAACTTCTCGCTTTTCGGGATGGCTGGAGTAATGGCTGGGGTGATGCACGCACCACTTACAGGAACCTTTTTAATAGCAGAGCTAACTGGCGGATATGACTTGTTTCTTCCTTTAATGATGGTTTCTATTAGTTCATACGCAACTATTATTTTGTTTGAGAAACACAATATCTACTCAACACAATTAGCTAAAAAAGGGGAGTTAATAACTCACCATAAAGACAAAGCCGTTCTTACTTTCCTTCATATAGAATCGCTATTAGAGACAAACTTAGAGGTAGTGCAGCCAGATATGACATTGGGCGAAATGGTAAAAGTAATTTCAAAATGTAAAAGAAATATTTTCCCTGTTGTTAATGACGATGGTGTTTTGGTGGGAATCATCCTCCTAAACGATATTCGCAATATTATATTCAGACCCGAACTGTATGATAGATTTAAGGTGTCGAAGCTTATGACAAATGCGCCTGCACAAATAAAAACTACTATGACAATGGAAGAGATTATGGATCTTTTTGAAGTTACAAAAGCTTGGAATTTACCTGTAACTGACAATGAAGGTAGATATAAAGGTATTATGTCTCAATCATCCATTTTTAATGCATACAGAGATGTATTGGTTGAACATTACTCTGAAGAATAGACAAACATTATGACAAAGAAAGATTTTAGGATTGTATTTTTAGGAACACCAGGCTTTGCAGTAGAAACACTAAAGCTCTTGGTTGAAAACCAGTATAACATAGTAGGAGTAATAACAATGCCCGACAAGCCAGCCGGCAGAGGTCATAAATTACAAGAATCGGATGTAAAGAAATATGCAAAATCTCAAAACTTGCCAATTTTGCAACCTACCAATCTAAAGGATAGTGATTTTCTGAACGATTTAGAAAATTTGAAGGCAGATTTAAATATTGTTGTCGCTTTTAGAATGCTACCCGAAGAGGTTTGGGATATGCCTAAACATGGAACTTATAATTTGCATGGTTCTCTCTTGCCACAATATCGTGGCGCAGCCCCTATCAATTGGGCTATAATAAACGGAGAGTCTGAAACTGGTGTTACTACATTTAAGCTCGTTCATAAAATAGACACAGGAAAAATTGCTTATCAAACAAGAGTTGAAATTGGTGACAGAGACAATGCAGGCACTATACACGACAAGTTAATGCTAGTGGGCGCTGAGCTTATGCTAAAGACAGTAGATGCTATTATTGATGGTAGTATCACATTGCAAGCACAAGACTCAGACAGTGAGTTGTTGAAACCTGCTCCAAAAATATTCAAAGAAACTTGTAGAATTGATTGGAATTTGTCTGCTAAAGATGTTGACTATTTCATAAGAGGATTATCGCCCTATCCTGCTGCGCATACAACACTTGAGAGAGGCGAAACAACTTTCAACATTAAAGTTTTTGATGCTCAACCAATTACAGAAAAACATAATTATAGCGTGGGCACAATTGTTCAGCCTCATCCAAGGCAAATAGATATTGCAGTTGTGGATGGTTTTATAAGAATTCTTGAGCTTCAAGTTCAAGGCAGGAAGCGTATGAAAACAACTGATTTCTTAAATGGATTTTCTATAGAAGAGAATGATTGTTTTAAATAAACAGCCTACCACTTATAATTCAACCCAAAGCTAATCACTTCATTTACTTGCAGGTACTTGTAATCTTCATGCGAAGGTACACTATCATCATATCGTAAGTTAAGGTAAATTGTTGTTGAAAACAATTGACTCAACGACATGGTCAAAGTATTCTCAAGCTCAGCTTCTACTTTACTATAGTTTGTAAAATACTTTACACGTGATTTCCACGAAATATATTTGGTGAAATCGTAAGTCATATTTGATGTTAAGGTAGAACCTTTATCAAACAATGATTTATCACCCTCAGGAATACCATATCGCTTTCTATCTACTTCATTATTTCCAACATATCGATAGTTTACAGACAATGGAGAAATTGACACATCCAAACGGATCCTTCTATTTCTTACAGTTTTAGAACGTTTATCTAAATGGTACTTCATACCAATACCAGCATTCACATATAGAGGAGATAGAAATGCAGAGCGCAATTCATCTTCGTTTGCTTTATAGCTTTTAAATAGCTGAGTCTTTACCTCCAAGTTGGTAGAATAAGACCAAGATTTCTTATAAGCATCAATTCCAAAGTCGGCATAATAGCGAACCATGTCATCACCTATTCTATAACTGCGAAGTGTATCATCGGGTGCATTATAAACAGACAAACGCCACTCGAGTCTATTATTAAATCTGATTTTATCTTTCTCGTAATTTACATTGAAGATATGATTGCTATTTATATTTAAATTGCTTGTTCCTCCTCTGTGCCAGTTGGGAGAAAAGTAGTTTTGCGAAAACTGTAATGTATGCTCCCCAGTTTTAATCCAATACATACGACCAATTTTAACCCCCTCAACATTTGGCCTTTCTAGCGAAAAGCTTGTTTCTGATGAAAGAAGTTCTTTAAACGGATTGAATTTTTCACTTACATCTTTATCTGAAGCAGTAAGCTTTATACCACTCAATTCTGATGTTGATAGTTTAATACTTGTTGGATGCTCAACAAAATAATGCCTTCTTACTTTATCGGCAAAGGCTTGTTTATCCAAAAGAGGTTTAAATGTTTTATCAGATGAAATAAGGATGCCCTTTAGCTTATCATCTTCGTCACTATAAAATGTTGTTGAATCAGCTTCCTCAATTCTTCCAGTGAACACAATTGGCACGAAAAGAGGATTATACAACATCGTATCACGGAAATTCATCGTTCCTAAATATAATTCATAGGGGAACTCTTCCTCTGGCAATTGAATTATTCCGTTCTCGTCACGTGTATAAAGAGAGTCTAAAGATGTTTTTATTACTAAAGGAGCAAAAGCAGACTCTTTTTTTGGTAATCGTGCAATCTCTTCTATCTTTAGAGAATCTATATAAATCGGAACTAATACAGAGTCTTGTAAAACAACAGCTAAGCTATCAGCCACTTTTGCTTCATTTGCTATTTTTTTTATACGTAACTCAATGTCTGTTACCTCATTAAACTTACCTATCGTATCAACTCTGTTCATTTCTGAAGCTGAGAGACGTAAACTTGAAGCTATAAATATTAATATAAGTAATTTTGCAAACTGATTCATATTCACATATTTGGTTGAGAAACAAAAAATAAAAGAGAAATTTTAAAGTACAAAGTTATAAAAAATATCGTATTAAAAACAGAGAGTCTCTGAAACATGATTTTATAAAACAAAAAACCAACAACAAACTCATCATACCTATAACTAATTAAAAGATTCAAATATTAGTGTGATACATCTTGAATTTGTACTTTTGTATAAATAACCTTCTCCTGTTTCGAATAAACAGAATAAGATATTTGTCTCAATTTTAAACAAAGAAAAGGTTGCATAGTTCTACAATAAATATTTTCTCTCTATTACTGTTTATCTATATGACAAGACAGACTATTAAGAGCTTATACAGAACCTGCAGAACAACAGAAAGAAACAAAAAACTTTTGTTTATCACAAACGTTATTGAGTAACATATAAACAGACTCCAATTTTTTAACTACAAACATACAAAACAATGAATAAACTAAAGTACACAATCCTTATTGCAATTCTAGGTGTTTTCACACTATCGAGTTGCGGTTACAACTCAATGGTAAATAAACAAGAGGCAGTAACATCGCAATGGGCACAAGTTCAAAACTCATATCAACGACGTGCAGATTTAATACCCAATCTTGTATCAACAGTAAAAGGTTATGCCTCGCATGAGCAAGAAACATTTACAGCAGTTGTAGAAGCACGTTCAAAAGCTACTCAAATGACTGTAAACCCTGAAGATTTAACAGAAGAAAGTATCCAGCAGTTTCAAGAAGCACAGGGGCAGTTAAGTTCCGCCCTTGGCAAGTTGCTCATGATTCGTGAAAACTACCCAGAATTAAAAGCAAATCAAAACTTTCTTGCTTTGCAAGATCAATTGGAAGGAACAGAAAATAGAATTGCTGTAGAAAGAAACCGATTTAATGAAACAGCTCGAGAATACAACCAATATATCAGACGCTTTCCACATGTGATATATGCAGGCTGGTTTGGCTTTAAGGCAAAAGGATACTTTGAGGCAGATGCGGGCTCGCAAACTGCACCTGTAGTAAACTTCTAATTATTACATTCTTATGAAACTAAAATAATCGGTAGAATAAAATTAATTTTGAAATGGGAAATATAGACAGTCCTAAAATTGTTGAAGCAATTCGCAAAGCAGAGCTTCTCACCTCAGGTGAGATAAGAGTATATATTGCTAAACACTGCAAAGAAGATGCACTAGAAAAAGCTTCAAGAGTTTTTCAGAAATTAAAAATGCACAACACAGCACAAAGAAATGCTGTGTTGATACTTGTATGTCCTACCGACCATAAAGCTGCTATACTTGGAGACAAAGGAATAAATAGCACCATAGAAGACAACTTTTGGGACAATACATTAAGTGAGTTAATAACCTATTGCTCAAAAGACTTAATTACAGAAGGTATATGCAAAGCCGTTGAAAAAGTAGGTGATATAATAAAACAAAAATATCCCTATCAAGAAGGTGATATAAACGAATTAGACAATGAAATTATTCTGGAAGACTAGCTTACAACTTATTTTACTTATACTACTTAGCCAAAGTCTGTTTGCACAAGATATACCTGCGCCAATGTCGCCACCACGATTGGTGAATGACTTAGCCAATATATTCTCTGAATCTGAGAGACAAGCACTCGAAAATAAGCTGCTAATCTATAATGATACAACATCTACACAAATTTATGTAGTTACTGTTACTGATTTGGGTGGATATGCAGTTTCAGACTATGCTTTCAAGCTAGGCGAAAAGTGGGAAATAGGTCAAAAAGGCAAAGACAATGGTGCAGTAGTTCTCATTAAACCCAAAATAGGTGCTAGTAGAGGCCGTGCGTATATTTCTGTAGGATATGGACTTGAAGCACGAATAAACGATGCTTATGCTGGAAGAATTATCAGAGATAGAATGATACCCCATTTTGAGAATGAGGACTATTTTAGTGGTGTTAACGCTGCTATAGATTCCATGATTAAACGCCTTGAAGGAGAGTTTGATCCAGAAATGGAGAAAGAGGAAGGTATGCCCCTTAGTGCAATCATATTATTTGTAATATTCTTTATCTTCTTTATTATAACTATCTCAAAAAAAGGAGATGATGGTCAAAATATTGGTAGTGATGGCCAGAGCAGCAGTAGAAGAGGCCCTGTTTTCTTCCCACCTATAGTTGGCGGAGGTCGCAGGGGTGGTTTCGGAAGCGGTGGAGGCTTTGGTGGAGGTGGCTTTGGCGGTGGCGGCGGAGGTCGTTTTGGTGGCGGCGGTGCTGGAGGCAGTTGGTAGTTTAATAATTTAAAGAAAGCAAGATGAAATTGTCGAAATTAATTACAATTACAGGTCCCACAGCAAGTGGTAAAACTCCGTTTGCAGTAGAAATTGCAAACAAAACAGCGGGTGAAATTATTAGTGGCGACTCGAGACAGGTTTACCGACTAATGGATATTGGTACAGGTAAAGACCTGAATGAATACACTATAGGAGACAAAAGTATAAGACACCACCTTATAGATATTAAAGAATCTGGAGAAAAATACACTTTATATGATTTTCAAAAAGACTTTCATATTGCCTATCAAGACATTCTCTTGCGCAACAAAACCCCAATTCTATGTGGGGGAACTGGTCTTTATATTGAATCAGTTCTAAAAGGGTACGAATTAAAGGAGGTTCCCAAAAACCAAACGCTGCGAGAATCATTACAAAACAAAACACTAGACGAACTAACCACTATTTTATCGAAATATAAAAATTTACACAACATAACTGATACTGACAGCAAGAAGAGGGCAATAAGAGCCATAGAAATAGCAACCTTTCAAGAAGAGCAAAAAACTACAACTCTGAGCTATGCACCTGTTAACTCTTTGATTATTGGTGTATCTATTGACAGGGAGAACAGACGCCATAAGATATCGTCTCGCCTAAAAGCTCGAATTGATGAAGGCATGATAGACGAGGTGAAAAAAATTCTTTCTCTTGGTGTAGCTCCTGAAGACCTTATCTATTATGGACTAGAATATAAGTTTGTTACACTCTATGTAACTGGTCAGATATCGTATCAAGAAATGTATAATAAACTCGAAATAGCTATCCATCAATTTGCTAAAAGACAAATGACCTGGTTTAGAGGGATGGAGCGACGAGGTTTTGATATTAACTGGATTGATGCGCTCTTACCAATGGAGGAAAAAGTGGACAGAGCGATGCAACTTATCTCAAAACATATTTGATGGTTTATATTATAAAAACCAATCACCTTTTTTGTATTTTTGCACGCACATCAAACTCAACTCAGACATTTAAATAATGAATATAGATAAATTCCCTTTAGATAAGTTCGATTCAACAGAAACTCCTTTTTATTATTACGATATTGAATTGCTCAATCAAACTATGAAAGCAATTCAAAACCAAATAGAAGGCAAACCCTTTTATGTGCACTATGCGCTTAAGGCAAACACAAACAGTCGTTTGTTGCAACACATAGCTAAACAAGGTTTTGGAGCTGACTGTGTAAGTGGAAATGAGATTTTGAAAGCAATTGAATGTGGCTTCAACCCACAGCGTATAGCATTTGCAGGAGTTGGCAAAACCGACAAAGAAATAGAGATAGCATTAAACAATGATATCTTTTCGTTTAATGTAGAGTCGATACCAGAATTGTATGCCATAAACGATTTGGCTAAAGCAAAAAACAAAACAGCAAACATAGCACTGCGTATAAATCCTAATGTAGATGCACAAACTCACAGCTATATTACTACAGGACTTAATGAGAATAAGTTTGGATTAGAAGAGGATAATATTCCAGAAGTATTAAACATTTTACCAACTCTTACTTCTTTAAAACTAACTGGCCTCCATTTTCATATTGGTTCGCAAATAACAGAATTGTCCTCATTCAAAAGTTTGTGTGGTAAAATAAATGACCTGCAAACATATTTTGAATCAAAAGGAATATGGCTCAATCACATAAATGTTGGAGGTGGTTTAGGTGTAAACTATGAAAACCCCGACAAACACACAGTTGCCGACTTCTCTAACTACTTTAAGCTGTTTTCGTCGCACCTTAAATTGAGAGAAGGGCAGAAACTTCATTTCGAGTTAGGCCGTTCAGTAGTTGCACAGTGTGGGTCGCTTATTTCGAGAGTAACATACTTAAAAAAAGGAATCAAAAAGAATTTTGTTATATTAGATGCTGGTATGACAGACCTTATTCGCCCTGCCCTCTACCAAGCTTACCATCATATCGAGAATCTCACTTCCGATAAAGAACAAATAGCTTATGACATTGTTGGTCCAATATGTGAGTCGAGCGATACATTTGCCAAACAGTTCAAACTTAACAAAACTAAAAGAGGCGACATTATAGCCATACGTTCTGCTGGAGCATATGGCGAGGTAATGGCATCACAATATAACTGTAGAGAAATAGCTAAATCATACTTCTCTGATACTATTTAAAATTTGATATGAACATAACATCTTTTATCGATAGAATCTCAATCCTTGATTGGATTGTAATTGGGCTTTACCTTGTTTTTTTTATTGTCCAACTCATCTATTATCTCTATCTGTTTCGCAAGCCATACAAGCATGCCGAAAATAATGCTGTAGTAAATAATACTATAGAAGAGAGTGAGAAGAAGCTTCCAGGTATATCTATAATTATAACAGCTAAAAATGAAGCTGCGAATCTTAGAAGGAATCTTCCATCCATTCTCAACCAAGATTACCCCAACTTGCAAATTATTGCTGTTGATAATGCATCAACTGATAGCACAGCTGAAGTGTTGGACGGTTTCAGAAGCAGCCACCCCAATCTGTATGTTACGTTTATACCAATAGGCTCTCACGCAATTAATAATAAAAAACTAGCACTTACTGTGGGAATCAAAGCTGCCAAACATGATATTCTACTGTTTACAGAACCCGACACTAAACCATTATCAAACAAATGGGTCTATGAATATGCAAAAACATTCAAAAAAGAAATAGATGTTGTTTTAGGATGTTGTCAATTAGAAATAGACAAAAGCTATTTCAAGAAATATATTCAATTCGACAATCTATTTAGTGGTATAAAATATACAAGTATGGCTTTAGCAAAAAAACCATATATGGGCGTTGGTCGTAACATGGCTTTTAGAAAAGACCTTTTTTTTGACAACAATGGCTTATCTTCGGTGTTAAACATGGAAGATGGCGAGGACAATGTGTTTATAAACAGAATAGCAACCAATGAGAATACAGTGGTTCTATCGTCACCAGAGAGTATGGTTGCGAGCAATGTTGTTGATGGTATATCAAACTGGAGAAATATAAAAACAAAGTATCTCACAACACGAAAGTATTATACTGGCAATTCAGCAAAGATTCTTTCTTTTGAGGTGTTCAGCAGATTTTCATTCTATATTCTATTTGCCTTATTGTGTGCAATAGCAGTAATTTCTTCTTTCAAGATTATCGCATTTTATGCTATCTTATTGTTCTTAGCTCGCTATTTAGTTCAGATATTTGTTATAAACAAAAACAGCAAGGTTTATAATGCTGGCAGTTTTTATTTCTCTCTGCCATTTATGGATTTAGCAGCACCTATAGTAGACAATCTATTTTTGAAAAAAGAAAACAACAATAAAAAGAGATGACATTTTGTCAGGCCAGCAGTTTCAAAAGACTCTTCACCTACACAACAGGCGGTTAAAGCAGGTTAAGTGTTAAATCATAGCGTTAAAAGAGTTGAAATAGTCGCCCTTAATATTTCTTTAGAACGGTTTTTGTATATATATTTGAGAAATGCAAAAGTAAAACAACAAAAAAACAATAGATTATGAAAGCAAATTTTAAACAAGTACTTACCATTATTTTGGTAGCTATCTTAAGTGCAACAGTCGCTCTATTTGGATACGACTATATGCAGAAAAGAAATGCTTCATCAAAACAATCAAATCAAGCAATAAGAGAATATTCAGAAAACTTCTCTCAAGAGTTTAACCAAAACAATGTTAGGCTTACCAATATGACCACTTCAGAAGGTTATCCTGACTTTACTGAAGCTGCAAAGAAAACAATTCACGGTGTAGTTCACGTAAAAACAACTAAAGCACCCTCTAAAAGAAGACAGCAATACATAGATCCATTTGAATTCTTTTTTGGCTTTGGTAACAGAGAAATGGGACCTCCCCAACCACAAGTAGGATTTGGTTCAGGAGTAATTATATCTAAAGACGGATATATTATAACAAACAACCATGTTGTAGCGGGTGCTTCGGAAGTGTCGGTAACCTTAAACGACAATAAAGAATATATTGCAACAGTTGTAGGAGCAGATCCTGAAAGTGATATAGCTTTAATAAAAATTGAAGGAGACGACTTCAAATATGTTTCCTTTGGTAGTTCCGACGAATTACAAGTTGGAGAATGGGTTTTGGCCGTTGGCAATCCATTTAACTTAACCTCTACAGTAACTGCTGGAATTGTGAGTGCAACAAACAGATCCAATATAATGGGTGAAGGAAAAAGCTTACAATCGTTTATCCAGATAGATGCTGCAGTAAACCGCGGTAATAGTGGAGGTGCACTAGTAAATACACGAGGCGAACTGGTTGGTATAAACACCCTTATCTATTCTCAAACAGGAGATTTTACTGGATATGCATTTGCTATTCCAATATCTATAGCTGGTAAAATTGCATCAGACTTGAAAGAGTATGGCACAGTTCAGCGTGCAGTAATGGGCGTTTTATCTCCAAATATTGAATATATAAAACAAAACGACCCTGAAAAATATAAAGAGCTTCAAGCTATAGAAGGTGTTTTAATTGATGACTTCTCAGAAAGAAGTCCATCGAAAGTGGCAGGAATAAAGAAAGGTGATATTATTAAATCAATCAACAATGCACCTATCAAAAACTTCAATGAGCTACAAACTCAAATAGGTAGATACCGCCCTGGCGACAGAGTAAAAGTAGCTGTTGACAGAGATGGTAAAGCTATGACCTTTACAGTAGAGCTTCAAAATGCCCAAGGTAGTACAGATATAGTGAAAACTGTTGATGGTATGGATATGCTAGGAGCAACATTTGCTGATATAGATAATGCTAAAAAGCAGAAGCTAGGCATTAGTAGTGGCGTAGAAGTAACAGCTGTAGAAAGCAGTGGCAAGTTTAGAAAGGAAGGAATAAACAAAGGGTTTATAATTCTAAGAATAAACAACATTCCTGTAAACACTGAAACAGACATTGCAAAAATTGTTCAAATGACTGCTACATCTAACTCAGAAGATAAAGTAATACTTATTGCGGGCTTCTATCCAAACAGCAAAACCCAATATATAGCCATAGACTTATCGGGGAAATAGGTTAAACAACTTTAAATAGAATAGTTGTAGCTAACAAAACAGCACCACAGGCGTTTAAAACAAAGGAATCAGCAACGAGCTGCTTCCTTTGTTGTTATCTACTTATAAACTAAAACCATAAGAACTAATAACAAGCAAGTGCTCTTATTTCCACACTATTAAAAAAAAGAGTATCTTTGCATGCTGAAATAAAAAATATCAATCATAAAATATACATATGAGACAACTGAAAATAACAAAGTCGATCACAAATCGCGAAAGTGCATCTTTGGACAAGTACCTCCAGGAAATAGGGCGTGAAGATCTTATTACTGTCGAAGAAGAGGTGGAATTGGCACAAGCCATTAGGAAAGGTGACAGACTAGCTTTAGAAAAACTAACTAAGGCTAACTTGCGTTTCGTTGTATCGGTAGCCAAACAATATCAAAATCAAGGACTCAGTTTACCCGACTTAATAAATGAAGGTAACTTAGGTTTAATAAAAGCTGCGGAAAAGTTTGACGAAACCCGTGGTTTTAAATTTATTAGTTATGCTGTATGGTGGATTCGTCAGTCTATACTGCAAGCTCTAGCTGAACAATCTCGTATAGTGAGACTTCCACTTAATCAAGTTGGGTCGCTCAATAAGATAAATAAAGCCCTGCAAAAGTTTGAACAAGAGAACGAACGCAAACCATCGGCCGAAGAACTAGCTATTGAGCTTGACATTACGGTTGAAAAGGTTAGAGACTCTCTTAGAGTTTCAGGACGTCATATATCAATGGATGCACCTTTTGTTGAGGGTGAAGACAACAGCCTGCTTGATGTAATGATAAATGATGATGCTCCACTGGCCGATAGAAAACTCATCAACGAGTCGCTTCAAAAAGAAATAGATAGAGCACTATCTACTTTAACTGATCGTGAAAGCGAAATTATCAAAATGTTTTTTGGTCTTGGCTCGCAAGAGATGACTCTAGAAGAAATTGGAGATAAGTTTCAATTAACACGCGAACGTGTTAGACAGATAAAAGAAAAAGCAATACGCAGACTTCGTCAAGATTCTCGTAGCAAACTACTTAAAAGCTACTTAGGTTAGATTTCCTCAAATCAACCCCAAGTCGAACTAAAAGAACCAACACTATTAAGTGCAAAAGAATATAACTAGTGTGATTGTTTTTGTTTTATTTTAAAAATCAATCAATTATATGAATTTATATCTTATATTTGCACATTGAATGATATATAGAAATCAATCAATATGCTTATAAATGCGACTATTTGTATCAAAATAACTGTTATTGACAGAATAAGCAATTATTTTTGAACATTTTATTTTAGCATTTGTTATAAGTAATGATTCAGCAGTAACGAGGTCACACACGACTCTGCTGTACAATCAAACAATATTTAGAAATAAATATCGAGTTATTGAATACAGAATGTTTAATTAGAATTTAAATTTATGAAAAAAATTAGTTTATTATTAATGTCAATCCTTGTAGCATTTGGAATAAGTGCTCAGGAGACTCAAAATGTTTCTCATGGTGATGTATACCTGAAGAACAAAGGAAGCGACAATTGGTTTATGACTCTTGCTGGTGGTGCAAACACATTCTTCGGCAATGGTTTTAAAGATGCGGATTACATGGATGTAACTTCATGGCAAGGACAAATATCTGCAGGAAAGTGGATTTCCCCTATTTTTGGTGCACGTTTAGCAGTTAATGTTGCTCAACACGAACACTACAACAAACCCTTGAACGATTACATTACAAGTAACAGTATCAACCCTCACGTAGACGTTATGTGGAACATGACAAATGCATTGGTTGGTTACAAAGCCGACAGAGTTTACAACTTTATACCATATGTTGGTATAGGTGGTATGATAGGTATGGAGAAAGATTTTGGTGGTGACACAGATATTGAGCTTACTTGGAACATGGGTTTAATCAACAACTTCCAATTATCAAACAACTTCTCTATTTTTGTAGAATTAGCTGCAACTACTCTTAAAGGAAATTTAGCAGAAAGATTTGCTCCAAAAACAGCTGATGACAAATACAGTTATGATCTTATTGGTCAAGCTCTTGTAGGTGTTAAATTTGGTTTAGGTGGAAAACAAGATTTCACTACAGCTGAATTGTTAGACTACAACTTGATTAACGACCTTAACAGTCAAATCAATAGACTTCGTGCAGAAAACGAGAACTTGAGCAAGAGACCAGAATTCTGTCCAGAATGTCCAGATGTTGAACCACAAATTGTAGCAGAAATCGTATACGTACCAAACGTTGTATTCTTCCGCATCAACTCTGCAAACATCGACAGACAACAGCAAATAAGTGTTTATAACACTGCTGAGTACATGAAGTCAAATCCAAATGCTACTGTTGAAATTGTAGCTTATGCTGACAAGCAAACTGGAACTCCTGACTACAACATGAAGTTATCTGAAAGACGTGCGAAAGCTGTAGCTGATGCTTTAACTAGCCAATACAACATTGACAGCAGCAGAATCAACATCGATTGGAAAGGTGATACAGAACAACCATATGCTGAGAACGATTGGAACCGCGTTGCAATTTTCATCGCCGACTAATTACAGTATTAAAATAAAAAGTTATACTCAACCTTGTTAGGTTGTAATGACTAATCAATAAAAAACGTTTCTGCAGGCGAACCTGCAGAAACGTTTTTTTGTGCTTATACTTTTTACCTGTTGCAACAATGTAAGTAAAAAAAACAGCATATTGCAACACGCTAGCGGAGAGGGTGAAAATGATATTTACCTAAGGTGAAGTATAAAGATTATTACAGCTTATATATTAATAAAAAAGGAGTTACCCTTCATCAAGGCAAATCCATTTTCATTAGAGCATAGGATTAAATAATACTATGCACGTGTAAAAATAAGAGTGTGTCTTCTAGTAGACAGCCAACAATGCTTTATTGAAACTACTTTTTATGCTTGCTATTCCACTTAAAACTTCGTAGCCAATAGGACAAGTATAAGCATTATGAACTGACAAATTACAGATTTGATGGAATATTCTCCTATCAGTATGGGGAGGGTGTTATCTAATGGCTTTAGGCCTATTTTCGGACATAACACAATAATTATCGGGCATCAAAAAAGAACAAAGCATCTCTTTAAACATTGCGCCATCTTCTTCTACTTTTAGATAAGTGCCTAAGGCATAAGTAGAGAACGTCATCTTTAGAGTTTTCGCCAATATTTTTAAATCAATATGGGTAATACGCAATGCTAATGTACTACAACAGTTGGCATATTGTAAACAATCTATTTTCTCAGTATGAGTTTCGTGTAAATGATGAATTTCACAATCCATCTTATTCAGTTGCTTCTGATTCTTTATTTTAGTACTTAAAGTTGGGCTTTGTCTTTGTGGCAAGAAACTAACTCTAGTTTGTTCTAAAAATCAATCCTCATCCGTATTCATTTCTCCTCTTAGTGGCACTTGCATTAGTTCTTGCACCTGCTTAGGCGACAGACCTAATCCAAACAGATACATAAGTTTAGTAATTGCAGCCTCTGTTGTCATATCATGGCCACTTATAACACCCGCCTTTAGCAATAGTTGACCTGTTTCGTACCTTTGCATGGCTACCTCACCATACAAACATTGAGTTACATTTACAACCACCACATTACGGCCTACTGCCTTCTTTAGGGCAGCAACAAACCATTCGTCGCTTAGAGCATTGCCAGAACCATAAGTTTCTATTACAACACCCTTTATATTTTCGATATTGAGTATAGCCGACACAACTTCGTTGGAGATGCCTGGAAAAATTTTGAGCACTGCAATAGAGTCGTCAAGAGATTCGTAGAAGATAACCTCTTTATCGTAATCGGGTTTTAAGATATCTGTTGTATTGTATCTAATATTAACCCCCGCTTCTGCCAAACAAGTTGAATTGGCACTGGCGAAAGCATTGAAATTCTCTGCATTTATTTTAGTTGTTCTGTTTGCCCTAAATAGTGAGTTTTGGAAATAGATACATACCTCGGGTACAGTAGGATGCCCATCCATATCTACTTCGGCAGCAATTTCCAATGCAGTAATCAAATTCTCTTTCCCATCGGTTCTAAGTTTACCAATAGGAAGCTGCGACCCTGTGAATATAATTGGTTTTGTTAAGTTCTCGAACATAAAACTAAGCGCCGATGCAGTATATGACATTGTGTCTGTACCATGCAATATTACAAAGCCGTCGTAATCGTCATAATGAGCTTTCACCACCTGCACTATTTCTCGCCACTTATCAGGCGATATCTCTGATGAGTCGATAAGAGGATCAAAGATATAAGTATCAACATGAAAGTTTAGGCGCTTCATTTCAGGCACATTAGACCTAAGATGACTAAAATTAAAAGGTTCCAACGCACCAGTCTCTAGGTTTTCAATCATTCCGATTGTACCCCCAGTATAAATGAGCAACAAATGAGCATTCACATCAATCATATTTATTCGTTTTATGCAAAAGTAGCATAATGTATGGTTATAATAAACTTTATTGCTATAAAAATTAAATGATTAAAGTGCTTTGTACTAAGGGGTTTTTATACTTATTCTTACTATCGAACTAAACCAGCGTTAAATTGTTTATTAAGAAGAATAAATAACAACAAAAAGAAGAAATATGACTACACATTCTATTAAAACAGTTTGGAAAGAAAACAACACTTTTTCTACAGATATCGACGGACATAACATTGTAATTGACTTGGGCGAAGACCAAGGTGGACAAAATCAAGGTCCTAGACCAAAAAGATTGCTGCTTGCAGCTGCTGCAGGATGTACTGGACTAGATGTAGTGGAAACGCTCAGAAAAATGCGTGTCGAACTAAAACATTTTGATGTGAAAATTGATGCAGAGTTGACTGATGAGCACCCCAAGAAATACGAATCGATGAAACTCGTTTATGAATTTAAAGGAGACGATTTGCCCGTAAAGAAAATAGAAAGAGCCGTTAAGCTATCATTCGAAAACTATTGTGGCGTATTGGCTATGTACAAGTCGTGCATCCCAATATCTTACGAGATAAGAATAAATGAAGACTAATTTTCTGGCCAAT
>SMER01000411.1_pt1 | contig 16296 bp, 15 predicted proteins | sample 2456411 | NCBI WGS metagenome assembly SMER01 (sample SAMN10132597, study PRJNA489261) | soil metagenome | isolation source: day1 antibiotic-silt loam soil ammended with raw manure from dairy cow... | place: USA | collected 2015-05-01 | reverse complement strand
GCCCAGGTGAATATATGTCCGTCTCTGAAGATGAGCACGGCACTTATATTATGAACTCGAAAGACTTACGTGCCGTACAGCACGTCGAGCGTATGGTGCAGATGGGGTTGCATTCGCTCAAAATCGAAGGCCGCACTAAATCACACTATTACGTGGCTCGTACGGCTCAGGTGTACCGCAAAGCGATTGACGATGCCGTCGCTGGTCGTCCGTTTGATAAGTCGCTGATGGATACACTAGAGTCCTTAGCACACCGTGGTTATACCGAAGGCTTCTTACGCCGCCACGTGCACGATGAATACCAGAACTACGAGTACGGTTATTCAATCTCAGATCGCCAACAGTTTGTTGGCGAAATGACCGGTGAGCGCCGTGGTGATTTGGCTGAAGTGATTGTCAAAAACCGCTTTGCCGTCGGCGATTCAATTGAGCTGATGACACCGCAAGGTAACCTGACTTTTGATCTCAAGCACCTTGAAGATCAAAAGGGTAAAGGGCGCGCTGATGCGCCGGGCGATGGCCACGTATTGTTCCTGCCGATTCCAGAAAACGTTAACCTGGATCACGCATTACTGATGCGTAACCTCACCAGCGGTAACACCCGCGGCGCGTAAGCCATAACTGCCAGTGCCTACAGCTGAGTCAATCAGTGCGGGAACTGGCAGTGCTCGCACGCATGTTCATTCAAAAACTCAGCAAACTGCTCTGCCGGTATTGGACGACAAATAAAGTAGCCCTGCACTTCATCGCAATGGTTAGCCTTTAAGAAATCCAATTGTTCCTGAGTTTCAACGCCTTCTGCCACCACCAGTAAATTCAAACCATGCGCCATAGTGATAATGGCTCGCGTGATCGCCGCATCTTCATCGTTTTCAGTCACATCACGAATAAAGCTTTGATCAATTTTCACGCTATTGGCTGGAAAACGTTTGAGATAGCTCAGCGATGAATAACCGGTACCAAAGTCATCAATGGCTAAATGCACACCAATTGCACGCAACTGCTTAAAGGTTTCAATAATACTGGCAGCATTATCCAACATCTGAGTTTCAGTCAGCTCCAGCTCCAATAAATACGCTGGCAAACCGGTTTTGGCTAACACGTTCTGCACCAATTCAACGAGGTTACCTTGGCGCACATGAGTGACCGACAAGTTAACCGAAACACGAATCGAGCGCCCTTGCTTTAACCAGCGCACCGATTGCGCACAGGCTTGATAGAGCATCATTTCACTGATGGCACAAATCAAACCCGTCTCTTCAGCCAGTGCAATAAATTCGCCCGGCGGCACTAAACCGCGCGTTGGGTGATTCCAGCGCACCAGCGCCTCAGCTGAACGTATGCAGCCATCGGCCAACGTCAGTTTTGGCTGATAGTAGGCTTGCAGTTGCCCCTCATCAATACCGCGTCGTAATTGCTGCTCAAGCTGTAAACGTTCTAAGGTCGCAGCTTGTAGCTGATTGTTATAAAACTGTAAATTATCACCGCCTAAATGCTTAGCGTGCTGCATTGCCATATTGGCTTGGCTGATCAAAGCGGCGGGTTCTCGAGCATTGTCAGGCAACACACTGATCCCCACTGATGCGCTGATCACCAACTCATTACCAGCCACTTCAATAGGTGCGCGAATCTGCGCTAAAACAGATGATGCCACCTCACTCACCCGCGCAGCAGAGCGGTAGTCATCTAAAATAATCGCAAACTCATCACCGCCAAGACGTGCAATGGTGCCCGCTTCAGGTAACAACTGGGTCAAACGACGGCTCAGCGTGCGCAGCACCTGATCAGCAATCTCAACACTCAGGCTATCGTTAAGGACTTTGAAACGATCCAAATCAATATGCAACAACGCCATACGCCCTTCTTTTTCACGCGCATATTCAACGGCCTGCTGCAAACGACGATGGAATAAAGCTCGGTTAGCCAACCCCGTTAACTCATCATATTGAGTTAAATAAGTCAGGCGCTCTTCCGCTTTGCGGCGTGCGGTTAAGTCGGTAACAAAACAGACAATACGAATGATCTCACCTTCTAAATTTCGTATTGCATGAATTTGCAGCGTTTGCGGGTAAATCTCACCCGATTTACGCACATCAATCGTTTCCCCTTGCCAACTACCATCCTTATTAACAGCAGCAATAATCATGCGATAGCGTTCAAGCACCTCTTCAGGCAAATGATCAAACATAGCATGCCGACCAACAACTTCTTCGCGCTCAAAACCTGTAACACTAGTGAAGGCTTTATTCACGGCTAAAATAATATAATTTGCATCTAAAATAACAATGCTTTCAGTACCGGCATCAAACACACTGGACGCTAAACGCAATTGCTCATCATGTTGCTTACGTTGGGAAATATCGCGGCGCGTACCCAACATACGCACCACTCTACCATCGGCATCACGCTGCACAGCACGCCCACGGTCTTCAATCCACACCCAATGGCCATCACTGTGTTTAATACGATACTCAACCACATAACCATCAGTGCGTTGCTTCATGTGCTCAATCATGGCATTGCGCAACACCGGCAAATCTTCCGGATGCAATAAAGGTCGCAGATCACGCAGTACGCCACGCACTTGCCCATCTTCTAGGCCAAAAATGCTTTTAATTAAGGTGTGATGAACTTCATCAGTATCCAGATGCCAATCCCAGAGCGCTAACTGACTGGCATCTAAAGCCAACTCAAGGCGTTCTTGGCTGGCTTCCAGTTCTTGCAACGCTTCTTTAAGCTCTAAGGTGCGGGCGTTCACACCGTGCTCAAGGCTGGCCTGCACCGCGAGTAATTCTTGTTCGGCACTGTGTTTATCAGCCACCTGCAGAATCAGCTCAGCATTTAATCTATCGGTGCGCTGCTGGGTTGTTTGCAATGTCGCAATCAGCAACTGATTCTCGGTGCGCTGCTGAAACACTTTGCGTAATAAGCGATTCACTTGGTACACCGCCGCCGTCATGCCTAGGGCATACATCAGGATTAAAAAACCCAGACCCTGCATAAAGTCGGCGTCAGTATTAAAGTACACCCACAACATGGGTAGAAAAACACACACCGCATAACAGCTGTACAGCAACAAGCTCACGGCATAGGCAATACTGGCCGATATGATCACAATGGATAACAATCCCAGCAATAACAATTGCTGCATCACTTCTTCGCCAGGTACAAAATAAACCGCCACCAGCGCGATCAATGAGCCTGAAAAACAGGCACAGGCCAGCAGCATCGTCTGCCAAATAGGTAATATCCGTCGCGCCTCACTGGCGCGCTCAAACAGGCGCGCAGAGACAAAACGCATCGCGGTCATCGCCAGTACAGCCAGCACCCAAGCGATCAGCAACGCAGAATAATGCGTGTCGCTCACGATCCACACCGTTGGGATCGTGCACAACAGCATCAATAATGTTGGTATTTTTGAATTGAGATACAGCACGCGTATTTGTTCAGCATGCAGGGTGTACCATGAAATACTCGATGATTTAATGTTCGATTGATCGCTCGGGGTTGAACTTAACATTTCTTATTGTAATTTCTTAACATTAGATTGCCTTTTTATTTTGAAACATCCATTTATATGTGAACCTGTAATCAAATAACTGCTAGGCATTTTAAGCAGCATAAGCGGACTGCTAACAGTAATCGTATTAGGTGGTCATTCACAAGCACAGATTGCATAAAACACTCAGCATAATGGCTAATGTCAATCTCACCGACAGCGTGCATAAGCAGATTACCTCTATATAGCTGCCAATGTGTTTGCCCTTAATCCGATCGCCCTCTAGAATGTTGCGATGCATGATGATATCTCACACTTATTAAACTCCCTCAACGACGCACAGCGTGAAGCTGTTGCGGCGCCCATTGGTCAACAACGTGTTTTAGCGGGCGCCGGCTCCGGGAAAACACGGGTATTGGTGCACCGCATTGCGTGGCTGATTCAAGTCGAAGGCGCTTCGCCGCATAGCATTTTGTCAGTGACCTTTACCAATAAAGCCGCTGCCGAAATGCGCGTGCGTATTGAAGAACTACTTGGCATGAACCCAGCGGGCATGTGGGTTGGCACCTTCCATGGTTTAGCCCACCGTTTATTACGTGCGCACTGGCAGGAAGCAGGTTTAAGTGAAGGCTTTAGTATTCTTGATAGCGATGATCAACTGCGCTTAGTTAAACGTGTGATTCGCGAAATGGGCCTTGATGAACAACGTTGGCCTGCACGCCAAGCACAGTGGTTTATCAACGGCCAAAAAGATGAAGGCCTGCGCCCGCAGCATACTCAGGCCGGTGGTGATTTATTTCTCGGCACCATGTTGCAGATTTATAGCGCCTACGAAGCCGCTTGCGCCCGTGCCGGTGCGATTGATTTTGCTGAACTGTTATTAAGCGCTCTTGATTTATGGCGTGATCACCCCAGTTTATTGCAGCATTATCAGCAGCGCTTCCAACACGTACTGGTCGATGAGTTTCAAGATACCAACGCCGTGCAATATGCGTGGCTGAGATTACTCGCCCAAGGCGGTAAAAGTTTAATGGTGGTGGGCGATGACGACCAATCCATCTACGGTTGGCGCGGTGCGAAAATTGAAAATATCCAACAGTTCTCCAGCGATTTCGTCAACACCCAAAGCATTCGCTTGGAACAAAACTACCGTTCAACCGCCACCATTCTAAAAGCAGCCAACGCCTTAATTGATAATAACCAAGGGCGTTTGGGTAAAGAGCTGTGGACTGATGGTGCGGCAGGTGAGCCGATCAACCTCTACAGCGCATTCAACGAGTACGATGAAGCCAGCTATATCGTGGAGTGCATTGAGCAAAACTTACGCAACACCGACTTAAATCGCAGCCAGATCGCTATTTTATACCGTTCCAATGCGCAATCACGCGTACTCGAGGAAGCGCTGCTGCGTGCTGCCGTGCCTTATCGTATTTATGGTGGCCAACGCTTCTTTGAACGCTTAGAGATCAAAAATGCGTTAGCCTATTTACGCTTGTTACGCAGTCGCCATGATGACGGCGCCATTGAGCGCGTGATTAATATCCCTACGCGTGGTGTGGGTGAAAAAACGATCGAAGCGGTGCGCCAAGCCGCGCGTGAGCAAGATGTGTCCTTATGGCAGGCCATCCAACAACTCCTTGCGCACAAAGTCTTACCGGGGCGCGCGAGCAATGCGCTACAGGGGTTTGTTGATTTAGTCAACGAACTGGAAACACGCACCCTTGATTGCGCCTTGCATGCAATGACGCAAATCGTGATTGAGCAATCGGGTTTACTCAAGTACCACAAAGAAGAAAAAGGTGAGAAAGGCCAAGCTCGGGTTGAAAACCTTGAAGAACTGGTCAGTGCCGCCCGCACCTTTACCAAGACTGAAGATATCAGCATCAATGCAGAGGACGTCGGCGAGGAGTTATCGCCGCTGGTGGCCTTCTTGGATCATGCAGTATTGGAAGCTGGCGATACGCAAGCCGATGAACACACAGAGGCCGTGCAATTGATGACGCTGCACAGTGCGAAAGGCTTGGAGTTTCCTGTGGTCTTTATTGCCGGTGTCGAAGAAGGTTTATTCCCGCACAAAATGAGCCTTGAAGAACCCGGTCGTCTCGAAGAAGAACGCCGCTTAGCTTATGTGGGTATTACCCGTGCCATGCAAAAGCTGTATTTGACCTTTGCCGAAACACGGCGCTTATTTGGCTCAGACACCTATAACAAAATCTCGCGCTTTATCCGTGAAATACCCACGGATTTGCTGCAAGAAGTGCGCATGCACAATAGTGTGTCGCGCCCCTATCAAAGCCCACATCAAAGCAAGCCCAGCGCTATGTTTAAAGATGTAGAAATCCCACAAACCGAGTTCAAACTGGGGCAATTAGTACAACATGCCGTGTTTGGTGAGGGCGTGATTTTAAACTTTGAAGGCGCCGGTGCGCAGGCGCGTGTGCAGGTGAACTTCGCTAACGATGGTATCAAATGGCTTATGGTCGCTTATGCTAAATTGCAGCCTTTATAATGGCGCTATTGCGATCTCATTCTTTCAGTATGTTTAACAAGGACTCTCTATGAAGCATCGTCACAGTTTTTCGTTTGCCGTCATTATTGCCGCGTGTTTGACTCTATTGGGTTGTAATCAAGAAACTGCGCCAACAGACAGTGCTGTGGTCAGTCAGCCTGAAACCTTTAACTGGAAGATGGTCACGGCGTGGCCCAAAAACTACCCAGGCTTAGGCACTTCAGCGGAGCGTGTTGCTGAGCGTATTAACAGCATGAGCAATGGCCGCTTAACCATTAAAGTGTATGCCGGTGGTGAACTGGTGCCGGCGCTGGAAGTCTTTGATACGGTCTCGCGCGGCACGGCGCAAATGGGACATGGCGCCGCCTATTACTGGAAAGGCAAAACCGATACCGCACAATTTTTCACCTCAGTACCTTTCGGGTTATCTGCCATTGAGATGAATGCTTGGCTGCATAAAGGCGGCGGTTTAGCCCTTTGGGAAGAAGCCTACGCACCTTTTGGTGTCAAACCTTTTGCGATCGGCAACTCCGGCATGCAAATGGGCGGCTGGTTTAACAAAGAAATTCAGAGTCTAGATGACATTAAAGGCCTGAAAATCCGTATGCCAGGCTTAGGTGGCGAAGTACTGAATCGCCTCGGTGCTACCACGGTGAATCTACCCGCTAGCGAAGTGTTTACCGCTTTGCAAACCAACGCTATTGATGCCTCAGACTGGGTCAGTCCGTACAACGACTTGGCTTTTGGTCTGCATAAAGCGGCGAAATATTACTACTACCCTGGTTGGCAAGAACCACAAGCGGTATTAGAGATGATTATCAACCAAGACGCTTGGGATAGCTTACCCGCTGACCTGCAGGCGATTGTTACTGAAGCCATACGAGCCGGCAACACCGATATGCTCGATGATTTCACTTGGAACAATGCCCGCGCCTTAGCTGAGTTAAAACAAGCCGATGTACAGTTACGCCGTTTCCCCGATGAAGTACTGCAAGCGCTACAAGTGCAGTCCACTGATGTGCTCGAGGAATTAGCCGCGAAGAGTGAGCTGAACCAACGTATCTGGGATTCGATGCAGGCGTTTCAAAAACAAATCACCCTGATGCACGAAATTTCAGAAAAAGAACTGTATAACTGGCGTGAATAAACATTCACCCTTATCTTAAGTCTGTACCCTAACACCACGTTGAAGCAGGCATCGGTTATAATGCCCATACCTGTTTTCTAGACCCACCTGATAATAAAAAGGTATTTGCATGCAACGTTTTCTCTCCCTTGCCTTAGCACTGTGCTTAGGTCTGACCTTCAGTGTTGATGCTGATGCGCGTCGCTTTGGTGGCGGTAAGTCTTTTGGCTCAATGAAGCACCGTCAAACACAACAGCAGCAACAAAAACCGGCGCCAGCGCAACCCGCTAAACAGCCCGGTGCAGCCGGTGCTAAACCCGCCTTTGGTGGCCTCGGTGGCATGTTAATGGGCCTGGCTGCAGGGGGTTTATTGGCATCACTGTTTATGGGTGGTGGCTTTGAAGGCCTGCAAATCATGGATATGCTGATTTTTGGCCTGATTGGTTTTGTGATCTTTAAATTGATTGCCAGCCGTCGCCGTCAAATGCCACAAGCTGCCGCAGCCGGTGGTCCAGCCATGCAGCGCGAAGCACATACGGCCAATGAGACTATTTTTGGTGGTTCGGCACCGGTCGCGACAATCGCTAAGCCTGCAATCAATGCTCCAGCCTGGTTTAACGAAAGCAGCTTTTTAGCCGCCGCAGAAAATCATTTTAACGCCCTACAGCAACACTGGGATGCTAATGATATGCAGCAGATTGCTGAGTTTGTAACACCTGAATTACTGACGTTCTTAACCAATGAGCGCAACAGTTTAGGCGATGCCATGCAATCCACCTACATTGACGATCTCAGCGTACAACTGGATGGCGTTGATGAAGAAAACGGCGTGACTGTCGCTACCTTAAGCTTCTACGGCGTAGCTAAGACCTCACGTTTTGATCAAGGCGAATCCTTCAGCGAAAGCTGGCGCATGGAGCGTCAAGACGGCGATGACCAGCCTTGGTTAATCGCGGGTATTCGTCAAAACGCTTAACCCCCTGCCTCTGTAATCAGCGGCCTGCCTCGCGCAGTCACCGCTGATTATCAGTCGATTTAGCCTGCAATGTATTGAGCACAGCCGCAATGGAAGAAGTCATTGATGAGCTACGCGAGCGCAACGAACCTGTGCCCGTAGCCCTAGAACTCCCTGAAGAAGAAACGCTGGTTGAGATCCAAGAACAAATTTTAATTCATCTACCTTACGCCTTGCGTGAGTTTTTACTCACCGTCAGTGATGTGGTGTATGGCCGTCTCGAGCCAGTCACTGCTAGCGATCCTTATTCGCACACCCCCGCCACTTGGTACCACTGTGCTATGACGCACCTGTGTATTACGCCGTGGATGAAGACGGTGAAGTCTTTGCTTGGGATGAGGACAGACAAGAGATGCTCGATGAAACGTGGGAAAGTGTCTGGCATTGGGTGCGCGATGTATGGCTCGAAAGCTAAACCCAAGCACCAGCACAGCTGCAGCCTAACACTCAGCCCATCACCTCACAGCCCATAACATAAGAATAAGAGCACCCTATGGAACCTGGAAAAGCAACACTCTCAATGACCGTGTTAATGACGCCTGATAAAGCCAATTTCTCAGGCAATGTACACGGCGGTACCATTCTGAAATATCTAGATGAAGTCGCCTACGCCTGTGCCAGCCGTTTTGCCGGCTGCTATGTGGTAACTCTATCGGTGGATCAAGTCACCTTTCGCCAGCCCATCCATGTCGGTGAACTGGTCACTTTTTTAGCCTCGGTGAATTACACCGGACGCACTTCTCTCGAAGTGGGGATTAAAGTCATCACCGAAGATATTCACAAGAAACTGGTGCGCCATACCAACAGCAGCTTCTTCACTATGGTGGCTGTCGGCGAGGATGGTAAAACCGTTGAAGTCCCTAAATTTACGCCCAAAACCGACACCGAAATCAGACGCTTCGCCAATGCGCAAGAGCGCCGTACCATTCGTGCTGAGCTCGCTGAGCGTTATCAGGCCATGAAAGGTTAATCCCCTACAAACAACAACGCCAAAGGTGCTTGCGGCAACTTTGGCGTTGTTGGTATGGCTATAAATCAGAGCGATTTATACATCAATTTTGTTATCCACTTCCTGCACTTTACCGCCGCGCGCTAAGAACTCTTCCATCGCTTTAGCTAAGGCATCACGCTCTTTTTGTTTGGCCTCAACCGAGGGCAAATCATCCACACTGACAGCAGCTTTAGCTTTGGAGCGTGTAGGAGTGACCACCGCATCAGAGCCATCATCTGGGCTGTCATCAGCAATGTCATCGTCCACGTCATCGACATCATCAACGTCGTCAATGTCGACCTCATCGGTATCCACTTCACTGTCATCGCTGTTTTCTAATTCGTCTGTTTCTAATTCATCATCAAACATAGTCAACCTCAAGCCTGCCTTCAGCAAGATAGTTTTGCATCGAGTGCTAAATAATGAGCACCTAAATTGGGGTTAGCATAATTACTTGGGTGCACAGTGGCAATAGGCTCAAATCATTAAAAAACCTATCTGAATCAGCCACGGCAGTTATGCGTTGGGCGCGCATTCTAGAGGGATAAAAATAAAATAACTACGGCAAATTGAATCTTTTTTTATATTTAATTAAACAGCGTATTTGTGTTGCACCGCTAGCAGTTTAAGGTGTAGAACGCACTAAGGCGCAACTCAATTAAGAGCTGCGCCTTAGCTGGATCAAGCCGTGCGCTGATGCTACATAAGCCGGCAAACAGGCACTTAAAAACGCTTTGACATTGACTTAGATGGCATCAGAGCCTGTTTCACCAGTACGGATACGTACTGCTTGCTCTAAGCTGATCACAAAGATTTTACCGTCACCGATTTTGCCGGTATTGGCTGCTTTACTGATAGTTTCAATCACGCGATCTAACTGCGCTGCAGCAATCGCCACTTCAATCTTAACTTTTGGTAAGAAATCCACAACATACTCTGCACCACGGTAGAGTTCTGTGTGGCCTTTCTGACGACCAAAGCCTTTAACCTCAGTCACAGTAATACCTTGTACGCCAATTTCAGATAAGGCTTCACGCACATCATCCAGCTTGAAAGGTTTGATGATCGCAGTAACTAATTTCATGCAGCTTCTCCAAGAATCAATGACTTATTTATTAAAAACACTTTAGCATGATTAAACCACGTATCTGTGCTTAAACACTCTAATCGCGCCGACCTGAGCGCCTATAATATCAATATTGCAACGCAGGTCGATATTCCAGCTGAGCGGGTTCTACACAATACACTTTTTTTGTCAGCTCGCCGCCAGTAGCTTTTAGCATCTAAACTATACTTAACACAGATACTTGTCTTTATGCTGCGATACAGTCTCATCACAGAATCTGCGTGCTAAACTAAATACATTATTGTGAAAGGATATTTTTATGTTACCGCCTAAGGCTTTATTTGACAGTATCAGTGAGCATGCCAGCCGTTTATTAGGCGGTGAAAACCCACTGCCGCGCGCTGAAGTGGAAGCGCAATTGAAAGTGTTACTGCAAAGTACCTTCAGCAAATTGGATTTGGTCAGTCGTGAAGAATTTGATAGCCAAATGGTTGTTTTAGCCCGTACGCGCGCGCGCTTAGAAGCACTGGAAAGTCAGGTAGCGCTCTTAGAGGAACGGCTGCCACAGCAACAAGCGCAGCCTTAATGTAAGACTGCACACCACGTTATACAGGCTCGCAGCTTGCCTGATTAAGCTGCACTGTAAAAAGATCAAGGAGGATCTATGTCGCTTGCTATTATCCATAGCCGTGCGCAAATTGGCGTTGAAGCACCCGCCGTTAGTGTAGAAATCCACTTAACCAATGGCTTGCCATCGCTGACTATTGTGGGTTTACCGGAAACTGCGGTACGCGAAAGTAAAGACCGCGTACGCAGCGCCATTCTCAACAGTGCGCTAGAGTTTCCACGTAAACGTATCACTCTTAATTTAGCGCCAGCCGATCTGCCGAAAGAAGGCGGTCGCTTTGACTTGGCCATTGCCCTTGGTCTCTTAGCTGCCAGCGCACAACTGCCCGGCGGCTGTCTCGATGCCATTGAATGCTTAGGCGAGTTAGCTCTCTCTGGGCATGTGCGCCCGATACGCGGTGTGTTACCAGCCGCATTGGCAGCACGCGATGCTGGGCGTGCCCTTGTCGTCCCTTTAGCCAATGCCGAAGAAGCCTGCTTGGCCACCGGCTTAAAGGTCTACGCCATTGATCACTTGCTGGAGTTGGTCAGCCACTTTAATCAGCAAAACATTTTAAAGCCCTATCAGTCCCAAGGCCTGCTCGCTCAACCTCCGCATTACCCAGACTTGCTAGAAGTACAAGGTCAACATGCGGCTAAACGTGCGCTGGTGGTTGCAGCCGCAGGTATGCACAATCTACTTCTCAGCGGTCCACCCGGTACTGGCAAGACTTTATTGGCCAGTCGTTTACCGGGGCTTTTACCACCACTGACAGAAACCGAAGCGCTGGAAGTGGCGGCGGTACAATCAGTGGTCAATCTTGAGCCCTTGCGCGGTTGGCCGCAGCGGCCGTTTCGTCAACCGCACCACAGCGCTTCAGGTCCTGCGTTAGTGGGCGGCGGCAGTCGACCGCAGCCTGGAGAAATCAGTTTGGCGCATCAAGGTATTTTATTTTTAGATGAACTGCCCGAATTTGATCGCAAGGTGCTGGAAGTGCTGCGCGAACCCTTAGAGTCGGGACATATTGTGATTGCTCGGGCGCACAGTAAGGTGCGTTTCCCGGCGCGCTTTCAATTAGTGGCTGCGATGAATCCTTGCCCCTGTGGTTACTATGGTGACCCCAGCGGCCGCTGTCGTTGCAATATGGAACAGGTACAACGCTACCGTAACAAGCTGTCTGGACCGTTGCTTGATCGCATCGATTTACACATTACTGTTGCACGGGAAGCAACCTCTTTACGTCAACCCAAAGAGCCTGGGCTCAGCTCTGCTCAAGCGGTATTAGCCGTGAGCGCCGCACGCGACTTGCAATTACGTCGTCAAGGTTGCAGTAATGCCCAATTGGATTTAAATGCGTTACGCCAGCATTGCCAACTACAGGAGGAGGATCGCATTTGGCTGGAACAAGCCAGCGAACGCTTAAACTTATCATTGCGCGCAACGCACCGAGTGCTGAAAGTAGCGCGCACCTTAGCTGATTTAGAAAGCAGTGCCGCTATTGCTCGCAGCCATCTAGCAGAAGCCCTGCAATATCGCTTTAACGAACCGCAATAACTCACCCAGGCGTGCTCTAAGGGCGCGCCTGCTGCAGTTGTGTTACTCAGCCTTTGCTTTGGCTTTTTTTGGCATCAAGTATTTCATTAAGCTTTGAAACCACATCACCAGCTTCGTATCGCCTTGGATTTGAATATGCTTATCTTGAATACCCTGCATAAAAGCCAGCTGCTTATTTTTTGCTTGCAGGGTGGCATAACCAAAAGCAGCATCCTTAAAGCCAATGGAAAATGCAGGATCTTGAGCCACGCCCGCGCGGCTTTCGAGACGGTTATTGTGTATCACAAAATGGCGCGCCACTTTACCATCCAAGGTATGCAACATAAAAGTGAGTTCTTTACCTTGCAGTTGCTGCTGAAAAGCCGAGTTATTTTTACTGGCTTTGCCCATCATGCGACCCAACACCCACAACAAAAAACGAAATTTCATTAGACCCTTCCACGTTAAATTTTTTCTTATCTTAAGCTAAATTTTTATAAAAACAGCTCTTTTCAAGGCGCACCGTGCAATCAGTTTTAGACCCCACAGTCAAACTCCAGGCTAAACACGGCACAAGCTTAGCCGCACGATAATGCGTGCTAAACTAGGCGCTCATTTTCAGCAGTAAGTCCTACCGTGTTAAAAACTACTGTAAGCCCGAGTGCTCACCTCTGGCAGACCACTCCAAGCGCCTCACCGGCTTTAAACGACTGGTTATTTGACCCCGGCTCGTTAACCCAGCGCCTGACATTATTATGTCGTGATAATTTTACGGTGCAGTTGTTATCCCAAGGCTGGCAAGCGCTGAGCGATGATGAATGCCAAGCACTGGGTATCAGCCAAGCGAGTACCGGCTGGGTGCGTGAAGTGTTTTTATGCGATGGTGAACAACCTTGGGTGTTTGCGCGCAGTGTTGCCAGTCAGCAGCAATTACAAGCGGCCGGTTTTGACATCAGTCAGCTGGGCACACGCTCTTTGGGCGAATTATTGTTTCACAATCAAGCCTTTAGCCGCGGAGCCATGTACGTTCGCCAAATTCCCTGCCAACAGCTGCCGGCGCTTGCTCAGCAGCAAGCCAGCCCCTATCAACAGTTATGGGCGCGGCGCTCCTGCTTCAGTAAAGGTGCGCTGGGTTTATTAGTTGCTGAAGTATTTTTACCTAAACTTTGGCAAGATACCGACCCAAGCTTATTAAATACGCTTAAACCTACAGCGTGCTAACTTTTTATATGGAGCCTTTATGTACCTGCAACTGCTGAAATCCTGCAACCGTCTGCATCCTAGGGCTTGGGATTTTATTCAGCTGGTACGCCTTGATCGCCCGATTGGTATTTACCTGTTGCTGTGGCCCACCTTATGGGCACTGTGGATTGCGGCTGAAGGCGTCCCAAGCCTGAAGAACCTCAGTATTTTTGTGCTGGGTGTGATTTTCATGCGTTGCGCCGGTTGTGCGATTAATGATTTTGCTGACCGCGGGATTGATGGCGATGTCAGTCGCACCAAAGATCGCCCCATTGTCAGTGGCCGCGTCAGCGCCAAAGAAGCGCTGATCACTTTTTTTGTGTTGATTGCAGTGAGTTTTGGCTTGGTGCTGCTGACCAATAGCCAAACTGTATATTGGGCGTTGTTAGCCGTGGTTTTAGCTGCTCTGTATCCCTTTACCAAACGCTACACTTATTACCCGCAAGTAGCGCTGGGCGCGGCTTATTCTTGCAGTATTATTTTAGCTTTTAGCGCGCAAAAGGGCTCAGTGCCCCATGAAGTCTGGCTGATTTATATCGCCAACCTGTTATGGACTATTGCTTACGATACCTATTATGCAATGAGCGATCGTGAGGATGATTTGAAAATTGGCGTTAAATCCACCGCGGTATTATTTGGTGATGCTGATCGCTTTATTATTTTATCTTTGCAGATCAGTGCGCTGTTTTGCCTGTTGCTGGCGGGGAGCAACTTTAACTTAGGTCTGTACTTTCAGCTGGGCTTGTTGGCTGCGTTAGGCTGTTTTATTTGGGAGTTTGTGCACACCCGCCAGCGTGATGCGCAGTCGTCATTGCAGGCGTTTTTGCACAATCACTGGGCGGGTTTTTGTATTTTACTCGGTATTATCGCCCACTATGCCATCGCGGCTTAGTGGCCAAGACGCTGGCGAATAAACACTGCTGAGCTACTCACCACCCACGGCAAAGTTGGGCAAGCTGTTAACCGGACGGTTGAAATCAAAAGGAATCGACTCAACCGCCAGCCCGACGTTGCGCTGCACAACAAAGTGCAAATGCGGGCCGGTGCTATTACCGGTATTACCTGAGCGCGCCAAGAGCGAACCTTGATCGACGCGCTGACCTTCAGTCACACTGACCGAGCCGCGCTGTAAGTGTAAATACACACCCATAGTGCCGTCATCATGCAAAATACGCACAAAGTTACCGGCCGGATTGGTGCCGCGTCCGGTTTGCTGGTTTTCTATTTTAACCACCACACCAGCGCGCGCAGCGATGATAGGTGTGCCTTCAGGCATGGCAATATCTAAGGCATAGCGACCTTTGGGAGTAAAATGGCTGTATTTGCCATTGGCCCCTTGGGTTAAACGAAAAGGGCCACCGCGCCACGGCAGCGGGTATTGATCGGTGGTGGGCAATAAGCGTGGATCACCCAAGGCATAGGTTAATTTAGCTTTGTATTGTAAGGGCTGCTGAGGATCTGCTGGGGCTAATGTCAGTAGACGTATTTCACTGCGCGGTGGCAAGACCCAAGTCACTGGCTGTTTAACGCCACCGGCAATATTGCCTTGGTTTTCTAAACGCAGTTGCACTTCGACAGGTGCATACAGCTGATTGTGCAGTACTAATGTTTCACCCGCAGCATGCTTGCGAGTTTCCAATTTGACGTCATTTTCAATGCGCTCAACCATGCGGTCATTAAACACAAAAACTTGTGCACCGGCTTTGGCTTTATCGGTATAAGTCACTACACCATTTTCATCGGTGTATTTGTACACCGTAAACGCATAACTTTGGCCAGTGAGCAACGCTAAAAATACTGTCAGAAAAATATTCTTGCACATCATGCATACCTAAAATTAACAAAACTGCGCCGGCACGATAGCAGCACCGGCAGCTTTGTTCGATCGACATCAGGCGAAGATGTGACTGAGTCGACCCGTTGCAGTCGTTTTCACCCGCGCATCTCAGCCCAATTAGGCGCTAGGACTGAAATGACGCTGAGTCGTGCCGCGTGCAATCAGACGTGATAAGTAATCCAGCTTTTTCGGATCACTGTCAACAAAGCGACAGGCGACCTGTATCCACTCACTGTCAGGCCGCGCTTCTAAGGCACTGATCGAGTGTACGTAGGCATTTAACCGCGCCACTTCAGCTTCATCACCTTGCTCTAAATCAAGCACAGCATTGTCTAAAATCTGCGGTAAAGTCTCGCCGCGCTTCACCACTAACAACGCATCTTTCAAACTTAAGGCTTTAATCACGCAGGCAAACTCGCCATTGGATAAACGCAAACGCGCCTGGCCTTGACCGCGCGGCGTAGCGCTACTTGCCCCTTGCGCGGCTGCAGGTGTCGCGGCTATTGCTGTCGGCGCTGCACTCGGTGCAGCAACACGCGCGGGCGTGGCTGCTGGGGCGCTTGCAGGTGCCGCCGGAGCGGGCAAGCCGGTTGGCGCTGCACTTTTTTGGCCACCACCGGTTAATACAGATAACGAATCATTGGCCACACCGGTGCTTAACATCTTGTTCGGCGCCGATGCGGCTAATGCCGCAAAACGCCCACTGCGTGTCAATGCTTTGGTGACTTTGCTGGTCAATTGTTCTTGGGTAAAAGGCTTGCCGATATAGTCTGTGACACCCGACTGAATGGCCTGCACCACATTTTCTTTATCGCCACGGCTGGTGACCATAATAAAGGGGATAGATTTAAACTGCGGTTGCTGGCGAAAC